>OFHA01000158.1_pt1 | contig 61411 bp, 54 predicted proteins | sample 1521891 | NCBI WGS metagenome assembly OFHA01 (sample SAMEA3504089, study PRJEB24116) | mouse gut metagenome | biome: mouse gut; feature: mouse-associated habitat; material: faeces | place: Denmark | collected 2011
CACTTTTTGTGCAAGACCTTTTGGCGCTATGAATTGCAAAATGCGGAAACTCAAATATAAATATCACTTGACAACAAAAATAATTTATTATATTATTGTATTAAGCAAATAGTACAATAATACATACAGAAAGGAAAGCCTATGAAAGAATTACTAAAAGTGCAGAACTTAAGAAAAACTTTTAAGATTTCAGCCAAACAGCAGAAAATTCAGAGAACCAAAGAACGTACCAAGGTGGCTGTGGATCAACTGAGCTTTACTGCATATGAAGGGGAAGTATTTGGACTGCTTGGACCGAACGGCGCGGGCAAAACCACTACGTTGCGGATGATGTCAGCGTTGATGAAGCCGGAGCAGGGGGATGTGCTGGTGGATGGTTCTAGCGTGGTAAAAAATCCAAATGAGGTGCGCAACAAGATTGGCTTTTTAACCAGCGAGCTGAAGTTGGAGGAATTCTTTACGCCAAATTATCTTTTTGACTTTTTTTCAGAGCTGCATGGAGTGGAGAAGTCCCAGGCAGCGCCCCGAAAGCAGAAACTGTTTGAACGGTTTGGGATTACGAAGTTTGCAGAGGTGAAAGTAGGGAATCTTTCCACTGGTATGAAACAGAAAATATCTCTGGTGGTGTCCATTGTACATGATCCAGATATTATTATTTTTGACGAGCCAACCAATGGCCTCGACGTCCTGACTGCCAAGGTGGTGACGGACTTCCTGCTGGAGTTAAAGGAGCAGGGGAAGACGATTATCGTATCTACGCATATTTTCAGCTTGATAGAGAAGATTTGCGACCGTGTGGGGGTTATCATTGATGGAACGATGGTAGTCTGCGATACGCTTCAAAACCTTACCATGGAGAAGTCCCTGGAGGAAAAGTTTTTTGATATTTATGCGGAAAGGGTAGGTGCGACTTATGAAAAATAGTATAATAACCGTGATGAAAAAAGAATTTACCCGTTTCTTTACCGATCGCAGAATGGTGATGACTACCTTGATTATGCCAGGACTGATGATTTATCTTCTATATTCTTTCTTGGGAAGCGGGCTCAGCTCTCAGTTTGAAACGGCGCAAGATTATACGGCGAGGGTATCTGTGGAGCATTTGCCAGATAGCATTCGGGCGATGGAAGATCAGGGGATGCCTGTAAGTTTTACTGAAATTTCAGCAAGTGAGACAGAACAGGCGTTGGAAGCAATCAAAAACAGTGAGGAAGGCTGCGACCTAGTGGCAGTGTTTCCAGAGGATTTTGATGCGCAGGTAGCAGAATATGATGTGTCTGACAACACGGCGGCTCCGGCGGTGAAACTTTTTTATAATTCTACTCAAAAGGATTCACAGTCTGCTTATACGATGATGCGCGAGATTTTAGACACTTATGAATCTGCGCTTGCTAATCGCTTTGATATTAACCCAGGCGAGGAAACGTATGACATGGCGACAGAGGAGGATATGTCGGCACAGGTATTTTCGATGATGGTTCCCATGCTTTTGATGATATTCCTTTTCAGCGGCTGCATGGCGGTGGCGCCAGAATCAATTGCAGGCGAGAAAGAGCGGGGAACGATAGCGACTCTGCTGGTTACGCCCATAAAGCGCAGTCATCTTGCCATCGGCAAAATTATCAGCCTTAGCGTAATCGCTATTCTAAGCGGGCTTTCCAGTTTCCTGGGAACCATGCTTTCTCTTCCGAAATTGATGGGAGGGGATGAGAGCGTCAATGCCAGCGTGTATGGAATTGGGGATTATATATTGACACTTTTGATAATCCTGTCAACAGTGCTGGTGATTATCACCTTGGTTTCCATTATCTCTGCCTTTGCCAAAAATGTCAAGGAGGCGACGGGATGGGTGACTCCGGTCATGATTATTTCCATGCTTTTAGGAGTTACTTCCATGGTGGAAAGCCTTTGCATGACAGAGCCAGTGTGGTTTTTAATCCCTCTTTATAACAGTGTCCAGAGCATGAACGGGATTTTCTCGATGGAGCCAGATTTGGTCAACATTGGCGTGACAGTGGTGGCGAATGTCGTTTTTGCCGGACTGGGTGCTTTTGTGCTGGCAAAGATGTTTGACAATGAGAAGATCATGTTCTCAAAATAAATTTGAAATCAGAGCAGGAGTCTGCGCATTGTGTTGTGAATAACAGATGCGCAGACGCTTTTTTGTCTTATAAGGTTAGGGGAGTCGAAGTCGGCTTGCCTGCTTTGTCAGGTACAGCTTTCTCGTACAATCAGACGACAGGGAAGTTCTAGCCGCACGATTTCGGAATGTCCATGTTCTTTGCGGTCCCAAAGCAGGCTTAATGCTAAATGAGCCATCTCTTTTTTGGGGATATTTATAGTGGTAAGCATAGGCGAAGTTTTTTCAGAGTCTGCGATATTGTCAATGGAAATCACAGAGGGCATATAGCCTCTTTTTTTATGCAATTTTAAAGCTTTGAGCACGCCAATGGCAGTCGTGTCGTTGGCACAAAAGATCGCCGAGGGAAAGGAGACGCCAGAACGAAGGATGGAGCACATAATGTCGTAGCCTTCCTGCAGTGTCTGCCTGCTGGGATGAATGTTTTGATAATTCAAGGGGATCTTATGTGCCAAGAGAGCTTGGTAATAACCAATGTAACGGGATTCAAAATTGCAGTCGCCGATATAGGCGATATGCCGGTGCCCGAGGGAAATCAGATATTCCACAGCTTTCATAGCGGCGGCGCTGCCGTCGCAAAATACCTCATCGTATAGATAATCCGTGGGATTGCGGTCGATCCCCACAATGCAGGCGTATCGTTTCCGCAAAGCAGGGATCAAGGATTCTGGGCATTTGCCAAGAATCACAAGACCCGTATTGTCTTTTCGGGAAATCAAGGCGGGAGAAATGACAGGCGTTTCCCTGCGGATGTTTTCAGAGGATTTGTAAGGCACCATGCCAGGAATAGAATTTTCATTAATTGGCATCATAAAGTTATCTGGATAGAGGAGATCGCCGAGAAGGCAGTTTTTGCATAGAAGCTCTTCTTTGATATGTTGAAACAGCTCCTGAAAAAAAGGATCTGTGTCCATGGACTCAAAACGTGTCAGGAACACGTCTGCCGTAAAAGGGGATGGTTCTTCTTTGGCGCCCATGCGCAACGCCTGAGCAAAGCCATTGGGCAGGTAGTTTAGTTCTTCGGCAATTTGCCAGATCTTTTCAGCAAGTCCTGGTTGATTGCAGGTATGCCCTGGCTGATGAAGTACCCGAGATACGGTTGATACGGATGTGCCGCTAAGCTTGGCAATTTTTTTCAGTGACAAGACGATTCCTCCTTATGTTCTTATTTGGAAAACATATGAAAACGTTTGCAAATAAATTAATATATAAACGAGTGAGCACAATATGGGTTGTAGAAATATCAAAATGAAATATAAGGAAAATATAACATGAGTTCCTAAAAAGATCAAGTGAAAACGTTTGCAAATATAATGGTATCATTAAATGACATTTTTCGGTACACTAGAATGGAATAGAAGAGAGGGAATGCCCTGCCGGGCAAAGATCAGGAGGAGGACAGATTATGAAGAATAAGAAAATACAAAGATTTTGCATGGTGGCGCTAGCTGCCGTTGCCATCATGGGAAGCGCAGGCTGTGGATCTAAGGGAGAAGACCAGGAAGTGTCCGTGGGCTATTTTAATAATGTCACCCATCCTCAGGCGCTGTATATGAAATCGCAAAAGACTCTGGAAGAGAGCCTGGGAACGGAGAAAAAGGTAAAATGGACTGCTTTTAACGCAGGGCCTGCCGAGGTGGAGGCATTGTTCTCCGGCGATATAGATATCGGATATATTGGCCCGGTTCCGGCAGTCAGCGCTAACGTTAAGAGTAATGGAGACGTGGTGATATTGTCTGGCTCTTCCACGGGAGGCGCAATCTTGGTGAAGCGTCCAGATGCGGATATTGAGACGGTAGACGACTTGGACGGAAAAAAAGTGGCAATTCCTCAGATCGGCAATACCCAGCATCTTTCACTTTTAAAGCTTTTGTCAGAGAATGGATTAAAGCCGGTGTCAGAAGGAGGAACTGTGACAGTTAGCGCAGTGGCAAATGCAGACGTGGCAAATATGATGGAGCGAGGCGATATTGATGCGGCGCTGGTGCCAGAACCCTGGGGAGCCACGCTTTTAAAAGACGGGGCGCAACTCTTGCTTGATTATGATGAATTTTATATGGAAGGCAACTATAACGTAGCAGTAGTAGTGGTGCGGAAAGAATTTATGGAAGAAAATCCGCAGGTGGTTGAGAAATTCCTGAAAGCGCACGAGGCGGCGTCAAAAGCGGTCAATGAGGATAAGGAAAACGCACTTTCGATCATCAATCAAGAGTTGAAAAACGCTACCGGAAAAGCTTTGGGCGAGGATATTATCGCAGAATCGTTTGAGCGGATTGGCGTGAGTACAGAATTGAATCAGGAATCTGTGCTGGATTTTGCACAGATCAGCAAAGATCAGGATTTTATTGACGATTTGCCAGAGGAATCGGCGCTGTTTGCGAAATAAAGAATCTAGATTGCTGAAACAGGACAAAGCAACATTTTTGAGATGTAACGTTGAATTTAAATATCTGTTTGTGCAGGAAAACGCACAGGAATGGAGGAATAATGTCTTTGGTATTGCAAGGCTTGTGCAAGCGTTTTGAGAACAGTGAGAAAGACACGCTGCATGAGATTGACTTGGAGGTAAAAACAGGAGAATTTGTCTGCATCGTGGGCGCTTCTGGATGCGGAAAAAGCACTCTGTTGAACCTGGTGGCTGGATTGGAGCAGCCTACACAGGGAAAAGTGCTCTTAGATGGCGTGGAAGTGACAAAGCCTGGAGCGGACCGTACGGTGATGTTTCAGGAGCATGGGCTTTTTCCCTGGCTTACGGTTTTTGAAAATGTCAAATTTGGAATGAAGCTTGCGGGGATTTCCAAGCAGCGGCAGGAGGAGAAGGCACGTCATTATTTGGAAATGATGAATCTTTGGGAGTACCGGGATTACCCGATTCACCAGATTTCCGGCGGAATGCGTCAGAGAACTGCTTTGGCAAGATCCCTGACCATGGAATCTAAGCTGCTTTTGATGGATGAACCGTTCTCTGCATTGGACAAGCAGACTTCTAACCGGTTGCGGGAAGAGCTGCAGCGGATTTGGATGGAGACAAAACAGACGATCCTATTTATTACACATAGTGTGGAGGAGGCTGTTTATCTTGCGGACCGGGTGGTGGTGCTTTCGCCTTCCACTGGAAAAGTGGCGGAGATTGTCACGGTCAAGCTTCCTCGTCCCAGACATGTCTATGCGTCTGAGTTTGTGCAACTGCGACATAAGATTTTGGAAGAAGTCAGAGGGGAGGCAGTGTGATGGGTTTTCTTATTTTTCTTGTTTTATTGATTGCAGTCTGGCAGGGCAGTTACTGGGTCGGCGTGGAGCTCTTTCATTGGTGGAAGCCTTATGCCATGCCCTCTCCGGTAGGAGTTGCAGAAAGCTTTCTTGACTTATGCGAGGGTGGAAAGCTGCTGGAGGCAACAGCCAACTCCCTGCTTCGGGGCATTGGAGGCTATGTCATTGCTTTGGCGGTGGGAGTGCTTCTTGGCCTTGTGATCAATCGTTTTAACTATCTACAAAAGAATTTAAAGCCTCTGGTATTGGGAATTCAGACCTTGCCCAGCGTGTGCTGGGTGCCGTTCTCTATTTTGTGGTTCGGATTGTCCGCCAAGGCGATCTTGTTTGTGGTAGTGATGGGTGCGGCGTTTAGCGTTGCTATTTCAGTAGATAATGCAATTAAAAATGTGCAGCCGATTTATACCAAGGCGGCGCTGACTCTGGGAGCGAATAAAAAGCAGCTATACCGTTATGTGATCTTTCCGGCATGTCTTCCAGAACTAGTGACGGGCATGAAACAGGGATGGTCCTTTGCTTGGCGCGCATTGATGGCTGGAGAAGTCATGACCACCTCTGTAGGGCTGGGACAGACGCTGATTATGGGGCGGGACTTAGCAGATATCAACCAGGTGATGCTGGTGATGCTGGTGATCGTACTTGTCGGAATCGTGATTGACAAATGCATTTTCTCTGTTGTCGAGCGTAAGATTTTAAGCAGGCGGGGACTGACAGGGGGAAACTAATAGCAGCTATTGAGAGAGTAAGGGGCTGCCGCATCTAGGAAGAGTTACATGGAAGCAGGAAAGACTTCGTCTTGCATATTCTGTGTCTTTGCTCCTTGGCGCGGCAGCCTCTTTGTCTTGTAAATTTTGGAATGGTAGTATATAATAGGCACAATAAAGCAAATAAAGGAGAATTACAATGAGCAAAGTACGAACAAGATATGCGCCAAGTCCAACAGGAAAAATGCATGTGGGAAATTTGCGGTCTGCATTATATGAATTTTTGATTGCCAAGCATGCAGGAGGAGATTTTATGCTCCGGATTGAGGACACTGACCAGGAACGTTTTGTGGAAGGAGCCACGGAGATTATTTACCGCACGTTGGATCAGGCGGGGCTTTGCCATGATGAAGGCCCAGATCGGGATGGCGGTTTCGGACCATATGTGCAGAGCGAGCGCATGAAGAGCGGCATTTACATGAAATATGCCAAAGAGCTGGTGGAGCGGGGAGAGGCTTATTACTGCTTCTGTGATAAGGAACGTCTGGAATCTTTGAAGACCGAGATCGTAGAGGGAAAAGAGATCATGATGTATGACAAACACTGCCTGTCTCTGTCTAAGGAAGAAGTAGAAGCAAACCTTGCGGCAGGAAAGCCGTTTGTGATCCGCCAGAATATTCCGAACGAAGGAAGCACCACCTTTTGCGATGAGCTGTATGGAGATATCACAGTGGAAAATGCCGAATTAGACGATATGATTCTAATTAAGTCAGACGGTTATCCCACGTACAATTTTGCAAATGTGGTGGACGACCACACGATGAATATTACTCATGTGGTAAGAGGGAATGAGTATCTTTCCTCCGCTCCAAAGTATCAGCGCCTCTACGACGCCTTTGGCTGGGAATCTCCGGTTTACATTCACTTGCCCCTGATTACGGATGAGAATCATAAGAAACTGTCAAAACGCAGCGGACATGCTTCTTTTGAAGACTTGGTAGCGCAGGGATTTCTGACAGAGGCTGTGGTAAACTATATCGCTCTTCTGGGATGGAGCCCTGAGGAGAACCGGGAAATTTTTACTTTGGAGGAATTGATCCAGGAGTTTGATTATCACAGAATCAGTAAATCGCCTGCGGTTTTTGACATTGTGAAACTGAAATGGATGAATGGGGAATATTTAAAAGCCATGGATTTTGATAAATTTTATCAGATGGCAGAGCCCTATATTAGAGAATGCATTACAAAAGAATATGACTTTAAAAAGATTGCCGCCATGGTCAAGACCAGGATAGAGATTTTTCCCGATATTGCAGATCATATTGATTTCTTCGAGAAAGTGCCAGAGTATGACAGTTCCATGTATGCTCATAAGAAAATGAAAACGACGCCGCAATCTGCTCTGGAAGTGCTAAAGGAGCTGATCCCCGTCTTCGAGGCCCAAGAAGATTATTCGAATGATGCGCTGTATGAGACGCTCTGTAACTATGTTGCGCAAAAGGGCTGCAAAAATGGTTATGCGATGTGGCCAGTGCGCACTGCAGTGTCAGGCAAGCAGATGACGCCAGGAGGCGCAACAGAGCTTATGGAAGTGCTGGGAAAGGAAGAATCCCTGGCAAGGCTGCGAATGGCAGTGGAGAAGCTTACGTCTGATTTGGCAAACCAGGAATAAAGCGGCGAGCGTTTGGTGGAAAGGATACGAATGAGTAAACAAAGAATTTCCTGGATTGATATCGCCAAATCTATAGGAATAGCTGCTATCGTTTTAGGTCATTGTTCTTCTGGAAATCTGCAATGCATTTGTTTTTCTTTTAACAGCATTATCTTCTTTACTTTGGCAGGAATGACTTTTTGCAGAAAGAGAGAAGAGACCGATGCCTATTTAAGTTTTGACAGTGGTCGTACCTTGAAGGTTTTTTTACGTGACTTGTTTCAAACATTAGGTATCCCGTATTTATTTTGGGGAATCGTAAGCATCTTGATTTATGCTTTGATGGGGAGGCTGACAGTAAATGCCTTAAACATGGATCAGTCTCATTTTGAAATTGGAAGTAACGTTATTTCCTTAATATATGGAAATTCTGATACTGGATATTTTGAGTGGAACAGGCCCTTATGGTTTTTGCCGTGCCTGTTTTTGGTAGAGCTGCTGTGGTTTTTCATTTTAAAAACATCGCAACGTTTTTGTAAAACTAGAAAGCAATTATGGATCGTTTATGCGTCAGTGATGGTGTTATCAGCAGCGAATATGTTTTTTATTTCTTATAGCAAGCACAAATTTGTTTTGGCATTTGAAATGGAAACGGCAATTAGCATGATGTTTTTTTTCGGCGTCGGGCTATTATGCAGAAATGATAAATTTCTGGGCTTGATACACAAGCATCTGCTATCTGGTAAAAAAGCGCTGCAATATTTCTATTTTGCGGGCGGAACGGGTCTTGCCATTGTACTGTCAGTTGCCAATGGGCTGACAGATACAAGGTCAGACGCTTATTCAAATGTGTTTCTATATATATTGAATGCCTTATGTGCTAGCTTTGCCGTTATTTTCATTTCCAGAATTATAAATGGTAATACTATCCTGGAGTATATTGGGCAAAGAACTATGGCGATCTTAGTAATGCATAAGTTTCCGATTATGTTTATAAGGGTATTTTTTCCTTTCCTAGATAAAAAGATATCCGAGGGAAACATTATTTGTGAGATTATGATTGGCATGTTTACGATTGGAAGCTGCCTTGCGGTTGAGAAAATAATCCGCATGATAGCGCCGGCGGTGTTTGGAAAAGGCAGGCGGCGCTCTTTGAAGGAAATTTAGTCGAAATAGCAATGGATTCAGCTTGATGCAACAGTTTGAAAAATACACAGATGGAGGAATGTTACAATATGGAGTATATCTTTGATAAGTCTCAAAACGAGGCCATCAGGCACTTTAAAGGAGCTTGCTTGTGCATAGCTGGACCAGGCAGTGGGTAAGACTACGGTCATTACAGAGCGAATCAAGCATCTGATTCAAAAACAGGGGATAGCTCCTGGCCAGATCCTTGTGATTACTTTCACCAAGGCGGCAGCGATGGAAATGAAAGAGCGTTTCCTGCGCTTGGTGGGGCAGGCAAGGTGCCCGGTTACTTTTGGAACGTTTCACGCCGTATTTTTCCAGATTTTAAAACATGCCTATGGATTTCACGGCGGAAACATTGCCAGAGAAGAGCAGCGTTTCCAATTCATGCGAGAGATCATTCATCAGATGCGTCTGGAATATCAGGATGAAGCGGAATTTATCGGGGAGCTGCTCGCAGAAGTGAGCTTGGTTAAAAATACGGGAATTCCGTTGCCTCATTATTATCCCCAAAATTGTGCCAAGGAATTTTTTGAACAGATTTATCAAGGTTACGACCAGCGGATGCGCAGAAACAGGCTGATTGATTTTGACGACATGTTGGTATACTGTCAGGAATTGCTGGAACAAAGAAAAGATATTTTATCGGCGTGGCAGCGTAAATTTCAATACATTTTGGTTGATGAATTTCAGGACATCAATAAGATTCAGTTTGATATTGTAAAAATGCTTGCAAAACCAGAGGACAATCTGTTTGTCGTAGGCGACGATGATCAGTCCATCTATCGGTTCCGGGGAGCGAAGCCAGAACTGATGCTGGGCTTTGAGAAATCATATCCCAAGGCAAAAAAGATCCTTTTGGATGTCAATTACCGTTGTCCCAAAGACGTGGTGGAAACTTCTCTGAACCTGATTTCCCACAATGCGCAGAGATTTGAAAAGCAGATCTCTGCTTGCAGTTGTGGAAAGAATGATGCGGGCGCAAAGGTACGATATCATCTCTGGGACGGACAGAAAGAGGAAGGCAAAGCGATTATAGAGCATATTTTGCAGTATTGCCGTCAGGGACACGCTTATAACGACTGTGCGGTGCTGTTTCGTACCAATACTCAGCCAAGGCTTTTTATGTCACAGTTGATGACCTACAATATCCCGTTTCGTACCAGGGATAATATCCCGAATCTATATGAACATTGGATAACAAAGGATATCCTTACCTATGTGCGCCTTGCGAAAGGGAAACGCAGTAGGAAAGATCTGCTTAAGATTATCAATCGCCCCAACCGCTATATTACCCGGGAAAGCATAGAGGAAGAGGAAGTCAAATTCGATGCGTGGGCAGATTATTTCTATGATAAGGGGCAATATTGGGTGGCGGAGCGCATAGAGCAACTGGAAGCAGATCTTCGGGTGATCAGCCGCCTTGGTCCTTATGCGGCGATAAATTATATACGGATGGCGGTCGGTTATGAGGAGTATCTTCGGGATCACGCATCATACCGCAGGATCAATGAGGAGAACTTGCTGGAAGTGCTCGATGAGCTGCAAGATGGGGCCAGGGAATATTCAGATTATGAGTCCTGGTTTCTTCATATGGAAGAGTATGCCAAAGAGCTGCAGAACCAGAAGCGTCAGCAGGAATTGCTGACAGACTGTGTGTCACTTGCCACGCTGCACAGTGCAAAGGGGCTGGAATATCCCGTGGTACATATTTTGGATGTCAATGAAGGGCTGATGCCTTATAAAAAAGCAATATTGGATGAGGAGCTTCAGGAGGAACGGCGGATGTTCTATGTGGGGATTACCCGCGCAAAGCGGGAATTGCACATTCACAGTGTCAAGAAATACAATGGAAAGCAGCTCGACGTCTCTCGGTTTATAGAAGAAATGAAACAGGAACGAGGATAAAGCCCGCTTCAATTCCCCTGCCAAGAGGTTTTGAGAGGGGCGCATTTTGACACTCTAATCCTCTAAAAAAGAACATTCTGTCCCTATGCCAGGAGAGAATGTTCTTTTTTAGAGATCAATTATCGTCCACGAGTTCTTCCCATTCTGCTTCATCTAGGAGTTCTTCAAACCGGTCCGCAACTGCCTCGTATTCTTCTTCGTCTTCAATATCCTCCAATCTAGGCTCTCCGTCCTCATTCTCGAAGTAGCGGTAAATAAATACCTCCCCTTCTTCATTGTCTTCTCCATTTTCATCCAGTGGCAGAAGAACAATGTAATCTGCTTCGTTTAGATCAAAAATGGTAAGGATCCGGCACTCCAGTTCTGAGTCATCATCCATGGTCAGGGTGACACGGACGTCTTCCATATCGTCATCGTCCAGGCTGCCCAGAGGAGTTGCATTCCGGTTATCGTTGTCATTCATATTAGTACCTCGTTCTTTCTGAAAATTTAAATGATAGCCTGGATGTAAAGATCCGGGCGTTTTGCCAGGTTCACATATTCATTGTTGGCAAGATGAATCAGAGGCCTTGAAAGCCATTGAGAATTCACCATGACGACATTTCCAATGGAGCCGTCATTGAGCAGTACTGAATTTCCCATATAAGTGTCTATGATGCGGGTCAGGAATGTGATGATATATTCGGTGTCGTATTTTTCCAATCCTTCGCGCTCAAAGGTCGCAATAACCTCAAAGGGACACAGGCCTTTGCGGTAGCATCGGTTGGAGGTCATGGCGTCATAAACGTCAGCAATGGCAATCAGTTTGGCAAAAGGAGAGATTTCTGCTGCGGAAAGCCCGGAGGGATATCCTTTGCCGTCACAGCGTTCATGATGCATCAGCGCGGCGTCGTGAATGCGGCGGTCTAATGATTGCGAACTGAGAAGCTTTGCTCCTTCTACTGGATGGCGTTTGATTTCATCGAATTCCTGAGGAGTCAGGGATTCCGGCTTTTTGAGGACTTTGGCGTCGATCGTGCATTTGCCAATGTCGTGAAGAAGGCCGGCGAGGGTCAATACATCTAAGTCCTCGTCTGGGAAATGGAGCCATTCGCCCATCATGCGCGAAATTAATGCGACATTGATGCTGTGTGCAAAGGTAGAGTCATCGATTTGGCGCATGTTATGCAGCATGTCAAATACCGAGAGAGAGGTCAGATGGTTGCTGTATAGGCTGCTCACCTGCTTGATCAGCGTGTTGGAATCCACAGGGATATGCTGAAGAATTAAATCATTGATGGACGATTCTAAGACTTCTGTCTTCTTGTTATAATCCACCTTGAACATATGAAATTCCCTGCTCTTACGCAGCCTCTGGGCATAAGTGACAAATTCTTCTTGCTCAGAAGCGTCATTTCCGTCGCTGTCGGATGCATCGTCTTGAATTGTAACCCACTCTATACCATAAAATTCCAAACGTGAGATCTGCTGCGTAGTCAGTAAGGAATGGGCGGGCAGTATCATCTGTCCGGTCTTGCTATGAACAGGCATAGCAGTGACCATGCCTGCCTGTAAATCTTTTATGGCTGTCTTATTCATGTTAGCCCCCCTTTTTTATTAAATTTAGAGAATAGATCCAAAAAATTTCCTGATTCTAGAATACCATAAATGGAAAAAAATTTCTACTGTTTTTATTGACATGACATATGGTTTATGATATATTTTGATTATCAAAATATTTGAATTTAAAAAGGAGATTGAGATATGTTAGAGAAAATGAAAGAAATAATTGCGGAGCAGTTAAGTACAGAGGCAGATGGGATCACGGCAGAGACTTCTTTTAAAGAAGATCTGGGAGCAGATTCCTTGGATTTGTTTGAATTGGTCATGGCGCTGGAAGATGAGTATTCTGTGGAGATCCCTTCCGAGGATTTAGAGAAGCTTGTCACAGTGGGAGACGTTATGGAATATTTAAAAGAAAAAGGTGTGGAATAATTGATGAAGACGAAGATTACAGAACTGCTGCAGATTGAGGTTCCGATTATTCAAGGCGGAATGGCATGGGTGGCAGAACATCATCTGGCATCGGCGGTGTCAGCGGCGGGCGGCTTAGGAATTATTGGAGCCGCAAATGCTCCGGCAGACTGGGTCCGTGGTGAGATCCGCAAGGCAAGAGAGATTACAGATAAGCCGATCGGGGTAAATGTCATGTTGTTAAGCCCTTATGCAGACGAGGTGGCCCAAGTACTGGTGGAGGAGAAAGTGCCTGTCATTACGACCGGCGCCGGAAATCCTGGAAAGTACATGGAAATGTGGAAGTCTGCAGGCAGCAAAGTGATTCCAGTGGTGGCAAGCGTAGCCCTTGCGAGAATGATGGAGCGGGGCGGCGCAGACGCTGTCATTGCTGAGGGAACAGAATCTGGCGGACATATCGGGGCGGCTACTACGATGACGCTCGTTCCCCAAGTAGTTGACGTGGTCCATGTTCCGGTGATTGCAGCCGGAGGGATTGGGGACGGCAGAGGAATGGCTGCCGCTTTTATGCTGGGCGCTGCCGCAGTGCAGCTTGGCACCCGGTTCGTGGTGGCAAAGGAATCGATCTGCCATGCGAATTATAAGGAACGCATCCTTAAGGCAAAAGATATTGACTCGGCAGTGACGGGAAGAAGCCATGGGCACCCCATCCGCCAGCTCAGGAATCAAATGACAAAGGAATATTTAAAGAAAGAACAGGACGGGGTTCCATTTGAGGAATTAGAGTTAATGACGGTGGGCGCGCTTCGCAATGCCGTCGTGGATGGAGACGTTAAACATGGAACAGTCATGGCAGGCCAGATTGCAGGGCTGATTAAGAAAGAACAGACTTGTCAGGAAATGATCGAAGAGATCGTTAAAGAAGCTTCAGAATTGCTACAAGGATCAAGGAGTGAATGAATTTGTTGATTCTTCCACTAACTACCTATTTGTGCAAAAGCACGCAGGATGGAGGAAAATATGAATAAAATAGCATTTATGTTCCCTGGGCAGGGCGCCCAATATACGGGAATGGGAAGAGATTTTTACGAAAACTATGACCGTGCCAAAGAGGTGTTTGCCATTGCAGACAAGGTTTCTGGCATGTCTATGGGGGAATTGATTTTCAGAGAAAACGAAGATCTGCATGTTACAAAGTATACGCAGGTGGCAATGCTGACAGTGGAGCTTGCGATCTTAAAGGTTTTAAAAGAACAGGGGATTACCTCCTGTGTAAATGCAGGATTAAGCTTGGGAGAATATGCTGCAATCACAGCTTCCGGCGGTTTGTCGGTGCATGACGCCCTAGCCTTGGTGGTCAAGCGCGGACTGTTCATGCAGGAGGCAGTTCCCACAGGCGGCGCCATGACAGCGGTAATGGGATTAGAAAATGAGAAGATTGAAGCGGTCTTGGCACAGATCGAAGGCATCGTGTCTGTCGCTAATTATAACTGCCCAGGACAGACGGTAATCAGCGGAGAACAGACAGCCGTGGATCAGGCAGCTTTGGCACTGAAAGAGGCGGGCGCCAAGCGGTGCATGCCCCTTAAGGTCAGCGGTCCGTTTCATTCGAAGATGCTTGAAGGAGCAGGAGAGAAATTGGCAAAGGAACTTTCGCATGTGGAGATCGGAGAGTTAAAGACCCCTTACATATCGAACGTGACGGCGGAATATGTCCGGGAAAAAGAGGAAGTGAAAGGTCTTTTAGAGCGTCAGGTGTCCTCTTCGGTACGCTGGCAGCAGAGCGTGGAGCGGATGATTGCAGAGGGCGTGGATGGATTTATCGAAATCGGTCCTAAGAAAACCTTGTCGGGATTTTTGAAAAAGATCAATCCTAAGATGGAGTGCCATCATGTGGAAACAGTGGCGGATATGGAAGAATTGTTGAACGTATTGAGTTAGTCGGAGGAATCTATGGGATTAGAAGGAAAGACAGCGTTGGTAACGGGAGGCTCCAGAGGAATCGGCAGGGCAATTGCCAAGGCTTTGGCCGCCAAAGGCGCAATGGTGATTGTAAATTATAACGGTTCAAAGCAAGCAGCGGAACAGGCAGTGGCTGAGATTGAGGCGGCAGGGGGAACTGCCATGGCCTGCGGGTGCAGCGTGGCAGATCCGCAAGCAGTGGAAGCAATGATCAAGGAGATTATTGCAAAACAGGGACGGTTGGATATTTTGGTGAATAACGCCGGGATTACCCGGGACAATTTGATACTGAAGATGAAAGAAGAAGATTTTGACGCAGTGCTGGACACGAATTTGAAAGGTACTTTTCATACTTGCAGGTATGCGGCCCGTCAGATGTTAAAGCAGAAATCAGGCAGCATCATCAATATCTCGTCTATTTCCGGGGTGATGGGGAATGCAGGGCAGACTAATTATGCAGCTTCCAAAGCGGGCGTGATCGGGCTTACCAAGTCCCTGGCGAGAGAGCTTGCTTCCAGGGAAATCCGTGTCAATGCGATTGCTCCTGGATTTATTGAGACAGATATGACGGAAAAATTGTCAGAAGCCGCAGTGGCAGCAGGAAAAGGCCAGATTCCTTTCGGAAGGTTTGGAAGAGCAGAAGAAGTGGCGAAGGCAGTGTGCTTTTTGGCTTCGGAGGATGCCTCCTATATTACTGGGCAGGTACTTCATGTAGACGGCGGCATGGGAATGTAGAAAAGGAGAAGCTATGAAGAGAGTTGTTGTGACCGGTATGGGCGCCATTACCCCAATCGGATTGAATACAGAAGAATTTTGGCACAACCTGAAAGAAGGAAATACAGGGTTTGCAGAGATTACCCAGTTTGATACTGCGGATTTCAAGGTCAAAGTGGCGGCAAGCGTCAAAGGCTTTGAAGGCAAAAATTACATGGACGTAAAATCGGCAAGGCGTATGGAATTGTTTTGCCAGTATGCTGTTGCAGCTGCCAAAGAAGCGATGGAGCAATCCGGCATAAATATGCAAGAGGAAGATCCCTACCGTGTGGGCTGCGCCATCGGTTCTGGCGTCGGGAGCCTGCAGGCGATGGAACGTGAGCATAAGAAGCTTTTGGAAAAGGGGCCAGGAAGGATCAATCCTTTGCTAGTACCGTTGATGATTACCAATATGGCGGCTGGAAATGTATCGATCCAGTATGGGCTAAAAGGCAAGAGCCTGAACGTGGTGACGGCATGTGCGACCGGAACGCATTCTATCGGAGAGGCATTTCGTACGATTCAAGCCGGAGATGCGGACGTGATGGTGGCCGGCGGGACGGAAAGCTCGATCACCCCTATTGGTATCGGGGGATTTACGGCATTGACAGCGTTGTCATCCAGCAATGACGTGACACGGTGCTCTATTCCTTTTGACAAGGACCGCAGCGGATTTGTCATGGGAGAAGGCGCAGGCGTGGTTGTACTGGAAGAGCTGGAACATGCCAGAAAACGAGGCGCAAGAATCTTTGCGGAAATGGCGGGATATGGAGCTACCAGCGACGCTTTCCATATCACTTCTCCGGCAGAGGATGGCATGGGGGCGGCCATGGCCATGAAGAATGCTGTAAAGGACGCTGGGATTGCCCTTGAGGACGTAGAATATATCAACGCTCATGGAACCAGCACCCATCATAACGACCTCTTTGAGACCCGCGCCATTAAGCTTGCCTTTGGAGAACATGCTTATAAGATGAAAATTAATTCCACAAAGTCAATGATCGGTCATCTGCTGGGAGCTGCAGGAGCCGTGGAAGTAATCGCATGTATTCAGCAGTTAAACCATGGATATATTCATGCTACCGTGGGCTTACAGGAATCAGAGGAAGAACTGGACTTAGACTATATGAAAGGCCAGGGAATGGAAAAAGAATTTAACTATGCTTTGACAAATTCACTGGGATTTGGCGGGCATAACGCCAGCCTGTTGTTGAAGAAATTTAAGGAGTAGTATGATGGAATTTGAAAATCTTGTAAAATTAATTCAGGCCGTTTCGGATTCAGAGCTGACCCAGTTTTCCTATGAAGAAAAAGGTGTAAGCCTGTCGATGAAAAAAGAAAAGAAAGAGAAAATCATTGCCGTTGAACATGCATCGATGCCGCAGGTTGCCACAGCCGAAGTCAATGGAGCTACGATGGAACTGGGTGAAACCAAAAAAGAGGCGTCTTTTGATGGAAATGTGGTGAAGTCTCCGCTGGTTGGAACTTTTTACACTGCTCCGTCCCCGGAAGACGATCCTTTTGTCAAGGTGGGAGACATTGTCAGCAAAGGGCAGGTGCTTGGAATTGTGGAAGCCATGAAGCTAATGAACGAAATTGAAAGTGAATATGATGGCGTTATAAAGCAGATTCTTGTCTCAAATGAAGATGTAATTGAGTTTGGCCAGCCGTTGTTTGTCATTGAATAGATGCGGGAGGAAATGGATATGTCTTTGCTTGGAACGAAAGAGATTATGGAGATTATTCCCCACAGACAGCCCTTTTTGCTGTTAGATACGATTGAAGAATTAGAGCCTGGAAAACGTGCGGTTGGAAAAAAATGCGTCACATATAATGAGCCGTTTTTTGCCGGGCATTTTCCAAATGAACCAGTGATGCCAGGAGTGTTGATTGTGGAAGCTCTTGCCCAGGCGGGCGCAGTGGCGATTTTAAGCAATCCTGAATTTAAGGGAAAAACGGCTTACTTTGGAGCGATCAACAATGCCAGGTTTAAGCAGAAAGTGGTGCCTGGGGACGTGTTGCTCTTAGAGCTTGAAATCATCAAACAGAAAGGGCCTGTAGGAGTCGGAAAAGCTACGGCGACTGTAAACGGAAAAGCCGCAGTGACAGCAGAATTAACCTTTGCGATAGGTTAATGGAATTTAGATTAAAGGAGCATTTGAAATGTTTCAAAAAATATTGATTGCCAACCGGGGAGAAATTGCGGTGCGCATTATCCGGGCGTGCAGAGAAATGGGAATTTTATCTGTCGCAGTATGCTCAGAGGCAGACAAAGAGGCTCTCCATGCCCAGCTTGCAGATGAAGCAGTTTGCATTGGTCCGGCACAGACGTCGGAGAGCTATCTTAATATGGAACGGATTTTAAGCGCAGCCATTGCCACAAAGGCGCAGGCGATCCATCCTGGTTTTGGCTTTTTATCCGAAAATGAGCATTTTGCAGATATGTGTGTAAAAAGCGGTATTGCATTTATCGGGCCATCTGGCGAGCTAATTGGCAAGATGGGCAATAAGTCAAAGGCTCGCGCAACGATGATAGAAGCCGGCATTCCCGTGGTGCCGGGAACCAAGGAGCCTGTGTTTGAGGCGGAGCGGGGACTTCAGATTGCGGACGAGATGGGCTATCCTGTGATGATTAAAGCTTCTTCTGGAGGCGGAGGAAAAGGGATGCGGATTGCGTCAAGCCATGAGGAGTTTGAAAATCATTTTCATTTGGCACAGCAGGAATCCATCAATGCCTTTGGCGATCATACGATGTATATTGAAAAATATATCGAGAAGCCCAGGCATATTGAAATCCAAATCCTTGCAGATAAGTATGGAAATACTTTGTGGCTGGGAGAGCGTGACTGTTCTATCCAGAGACGTCACCAGAAAGTGATGGAGGAATCTCCTTGCGCCGTGATAGATGCGGATCTGCGTCAGCGCATGGGAGAGACTGCGGTGCAGGCGGCTAAGGCAGTCGGCTATGAAAATGCAGGAACCATTGAATTTTTGCTGGATAAGGACAAAAACTTTTATTTTATGGAGATGAATACCAGAATTCAGGTGGAGCATCCGGTAACGGAGATGGTGACGGGCATTGACTTGGTAAAAGAGCAAATTCGGATTGCGGCAGGGGAAAAGCTGAAAATCAGACAGGAAGAAATCAAGCTCAAAGGTCATGCCATCGAGTGCCGTATCAATGCAGAGGATCCGCAGAAGAACTTTATGCCTTGCCCAGGCACCGTTGAGGACTTGCATTTTCCAGGAGGAAACGGCGTGCGCATTGAGTCGGCGCTGTATAATGGGTATGTCATTCCGCCCTACTATGATTCCATGGTGGCAAAAGTAATTGTTCATGGCGAGGACAGGATGGACGCTATACGAAAAATGCGCAGCGCATTGGGAGAAGTCGTGGTGGACGGGATCACCACTAATCTGGACTTTCAGTATGACATATTAAATCATCCGGCATTTTTGTCGGGGGATATCAATACGCATTTTATACCAGATTATTTTGAAAAAGAATAGATCAATTGGGACAGAAAGTAGGGAAATAAATGCTGAAATTTAAGAAAACCAGTTATATTCCAGTACAGGGAAAAGAGCCCCAGGTGCCGGAGGGGCTTTGGATCAAGTGTGATGGCTGCGGCGAATTGCTTTATAAGGAGGATGTAAAGCAGAACCATTACGTCTGCTATAAATGTGGAAAATATTTCCGCATTACCACAAGAAAACGCCTGAGAATGGTTGCGGATAAAGGTACCTATGAGAAATGGGATGAAGGGATCGCAGGCGAGGATCCGTTAAGCTATCCAGATTATCCCGAGAAAATTACAGCATTGAAAGAGCGGCTTGGAATTGACGAGGCAGTCACCTGTGGAAGATGCACCATCCATGGGGAGGATGCAGTGCTTTGTGTCTGTGACGGCAGGTTTTTGATGGGAAGCATGGGCTATGTGGTGGGCGAGAAGATCACAAGGGCCGTGGAGCGCGCAACAGAGCAGAAACTTCCAGTAATCATCTTCACTTGTTCTGGCGGTGCCAGGATGCAGGAAGGCATGGTGTCTCTGATGCAGATGGCGAAGACGTCTGCGGCGTTAAAGCGTCATTCTAAGGCAGGCTTGCTCTATATTTCTGTTTTGACTGACCCTACGACTGGAGGGGTGACTGCAAGCTTTGCGATGCTAGGGGACATAATTCTTGCGGAACCAGGAGCGTTGGTGGGTTTTGCAGGCCCCAGGGTCATTGAGCAGACGATCCGTCAAAAGCTCCCGGAAGGATTTCAGCGTGCAGAATTTCTTTTGGAGCATGGATTGATTGACGGGATTGTGGAACGGGAAGATTTAAAAGAAACGCTTGCAAAGCTGATTGTGATGCATCGACAGGTAGATGTGAAAGAAGCGCTGATACCAAACAGGGGGAAAGAGAGAACGGAAGAGACAGCCAGAAGAAGCCGGGAGATGGTTTCGGCTTGGGAGCGTGTTCAGCGAGCCAGAGCGCAGGAACGTCCCAGCGCTTTAGATTATATCCAGGAAATATTTACGGATTTTATAGAACTTCATGGCGACCGTCATTTTTCCGACGACGGTTCCATTGTGGGAGGAATCGCCTTTTTTGACGGCTGTCCCGTGACGGTAATTGGCCAGCAGAAAGGCAAGACCACCAAAGAAAACATTACCCGTAATTTTGGAATGCCTTCGCCGGAAGGTTATAGAAAAGCTCTGCGTCTTATGGAGCAGGCAGAAAAGTTTGGCCGTCCCATTCTCTGCTTTATAGATACTCCGGGAGCTTTTTGCGGCATGGAAGCAGAGGAGCGGGGACAGGGAGAGGCTATAGCAAGAAATCTGTTTGAGATGTCAGATCTTACGGTTCCGGTGTTAAGCATCGTGATTGGAGAGGGAGGCAGCGGCGGAGCTCTTGCCCTTGCGGTGGGAAATGAAGTATGGATGATGGAGAACGCTACCTATACGATATTATCTCCGGAAGGGTTTGCCTCTATATTATGGAAGGATTCTTCGAAAGCGCCTCAGGCAGCAGAACAGATGCGGGTAACGGCAAAGGAATTGAAAGAACTTGGAATCATTGAGCGTATCATCTGGGAGCCTGAGCCTGCCAGTCATCAGAATATAGAAAAGATCGCAGCAAATATGGCAGAGGAAATCCGCAGATTTATTCATTGGTACCTGCCTATGGACAGGGAAGCGCTGGCACAGTTACGTTACGATAGATTTCGCAGAATGTAGGAGAAAAGGTATGAGCAAAGCATTGGTAATCGGTGAGCTAAAAGCTCCCATTCCCGTGATACAGGGAGGCATGGGGGTTGGAGTCAGTCTTTCTAAGCTGGCAGGAAACGTCGCAAAATGCGGAGGGATCGGCATTATCTCCACGGCGCAGATTGGCTATCAGGAGCCCGGGTTTGAGGAACATCCCATCGAGACGAATCTCAAAGCGATTGGCAAGCATATCCGGCGCGCAAAAGAGATCGCCCAAGGCGGGATCGTGGGGGTCAACATCATGGTGGCAACCAGGCGATATGAAGATTATGTGAAAGCAGCGGTAAAAGCAGGAGCAGACTTGGTGATATCAGGCGCCGGGCTTCCGACGATGCTTCCTGCGCTGGTGGAAAAATCAAAGACGAAGATTGCCCCAATCGTATCTTCTGTGAAATCTGCGGCTGTAATCTGTAAATTATGGGATCGCAAGTACAAGCGCTGTCCAGATCTGATGGTCATTGAAGGACCGAAAGCAGGAGGTCATCTGGGATTTTCAAAACAAGAGCTGGAGCAAGTCACGGATGAATCATATGAAAAAGAAATTGAGGGCATATTGGAAGTTGCCAAAGAGTATGGCAGCAAATACAATTATCATGTTCCGGTAGTGGTTGCCGGGGGAATCTATGACAGCAAGGATATGGAACATGCTTTGAAGCTGGGGGCAGACGGAGTGCAGGTAGCGACCCGGTTTGTGACGACTTATGAGTGCGACGCCAGCGAGGCATACAAACAGGCATATATTGAGGCGAAGAAAGAGGATATCGTGCTGGTGCAAAGTCCGGTAGGGATGCCAGGGAGGGCAGTACGCAATGCGTTTATTCGCAAGACGGAAGAACAGAAAGAACAGGAATCTCGTCCGGCAGATGCCAGACCGTCCTGGAATTGCCGTCAATGCCTGGAAAAATGCAATCCGGCAAAGATACCCTATTGTATCACCGATGCATTGGTCAATGCTGTGAAAGGAAAGATAGACCAGGGATTGATATTCTGCGGGACAAATGCATACCGGGCGCAGAATTTGGAACATGTATCTGAGATTATGGAAGAATTTTCGAGAGCGTAAAAAAGAGTATAAGTTAGAATCATGGCTCTTTTTCTTAGCGTTGGATCATTAATTTTTACCAAACGTTCTGAGCCTGCCATTTAAGCGCACACTTTATGTTCTGTTATTTCTAGGGCAATAGAACATAAAGCGTGCGATATTTTTATCTAAATAACCTTAGCTCAAATCCTTTAAGAATTCCGTTCCTTGGCGTATAATTTTTTGGTATCTATTTGCATTTACGCTTTTGAGCCATGCAATTTTCCCTGAGATTTCATAGATTGTCTTGTTGGATACTGTACCGCCAGAATCTTTTAATTTCTGTGCATTATGTATCGAAGCTTTTAATATTTTCACCCATTTCTTAGGTACGCCGATTTCCTCATTGTTAATCACGATGCCAGTGATGTACTGTCTGTTGTGATTTCTTAATATATGGGTTTTTTCTTCTTTCATATGAAAGCCTTCGGATTCAATGATTTTACGGACGCTGCTTAAGAAGCTTCCTATGGCAAGGCATTGTGTGTCGCCCGTATAGCTAAAGCTCATATCGTCGGCATATCTTGTATAAGTGAATCCTAGCTTTTTGCATAAGCCATCCATCCGCTTGTCCATGGTACTGCATATAATATTTGTGATCATAGGGCTTGCCGGAGAGCCCTGCGGCAGGATTCTGCCCGATGTCTTGATGTATTTGACTTCCCCTTTGATTTCAAGAGGCATTCGCTCACAGTAGGTACAAAGCATGGCAAGCAGCGACGCAATATAGCCAGAGTAGCCAAAAGATTGAAACAAGCCTCTGACACGTTCGAAAGTTATCGTAGGGAAAAAGTTTTCCAAATCAATATTGATCAGTAAATCAGGACTTGTACGGTGTGTTTTTGCGCTTGTTAAAACAGATCTCGCTTTGATAAATCCATGGGATGAATCAGAGATCTCTGCTTTTTGCAGGATTTGCTCTAATACTTGCCTTTGAGCTGCTTTCAATTGTGTTTTGGGGGCGGCGATATGACGGCTGCCGCCGCTTTTTTTCGGGATTTCGAAACGGTAATAATTGTCAAAAGTAACGACGTCTCTATGGTATGCCAGATGGCGTAAAGCGCTGTATTCTATCTGAAGAAGATCTGCAAGCTCCCGGTCTGTCTCAATGACAGGCATCTGGCTTTGCTTTAGTTTTTGCACATTTGTTTCTTTTTTTGCTAACAGGTTCGAGTAGCCTTTGCCGATGAAGATAATATTTTCTGCTTTCCGCTTATTCCAGGCCTCTGATTTTAACTGTTTTTGCCGTTCCCGTTCTGCTTTTCTCTCAGCACGTCTTGCAATAGATTCTTTCATGATTTCCTGGGCGACTACGGAACGGATTTTTTCATAATCCCAGGTATCCTGATATTGTTTCTTTAAATGAGAAAGCTTTTTTTCAATTTCCACTTTTTCGTGACAGGCGTTAGATATCTCTTCGGAAAGCTTCTGAAATTCATTTAATAGTTTCGTCCTGTTTTCAAAGTCTTGTTCTGTCTCATTTTGCTGGCGTTCATACGGCGTCGGCAAATTACTGGGCCAAAATCCGTATTCCTGCATTTTAAGAAAGGTAAATTCTTTTTTACCCATATGATTCACTAGGTTTCTATATTCGGCTTTTGTATCCATTATAACAACATCTCCATAATATCATTGATTTTGTATTCTTTATCGTATTCCAAATTTTTAAGCTTTAACAATTTATAAGAAGCAACATAAAGCGCAAGAATGTGGGCGCATGGTTCTGAAAGATTTCGCTCGCCCTTTCTGAATTTCTGGCAACTGCAGTCTATCTTTGTGATTTGCCCGTCCTGGTCAATGACAAGCTCGGTGGCGGACAATTTGCCATTTTCCTTGTATGTTGTCGTAAATATAAATTCCTGTTTGCGTGAGTATCTCACTTTCATATTGTCAAATGTAAGCTTGCTGACTTTCTGGACGTCATGTTCTATGTCAGTAACTTCATAAAGCTCTTCTGGAATCGGGGCGTTGCATAAATGACGAAAACGCACCTTGTCATTGATCGGGTCAAAATACCCTTCGCCCCGCCGAAACAGCATTCCTACGCCAGCTTTTACCTTGTCATTTTTTTGATCTTTCAGGCAGTCGGAGATTTCCTCCATCGATAAACAACGTTTCTCTTTCAGCAATTTATAAATATCTGGATAGCAGCCATGTCCGGTAAATCCAGCCATAATGTTAAATGCGGTCCCCTTTACCCAATCATTGGAAGACCAGGAGGAGAAACCGATCGTCATCTGCATGGAGCCCATATCGGCACGGATAAACTGAGGCATTCCAAACCCCAAAATGCGCACATAAAAGGCTTTTGATAAGGGAATTAGCTTTTCTGCCACCAGCCAGCGCCTTCTGCCCCAGATTTTTTCTTCTCTTCTTTGGCGTCCCTGATATACGGCGTTAAGAGTAAGGAAAGTTCCAAAAGGCTCAAATACAATCTGCACCCGCTGCCCGGGCTCTAAGATCCACTTCATATATCGAGGACTTTTCTTCTCTTTGTGTTTTCTTAAAAATGCACAGATATCGTACATGTCAGAAGGGGAGAGTTCCAGTTCCATCCCAGATAAAGCTGCGGCGGAAGATACCTGGTTAAAGCCTTTGATCCATGTTTCAGGCAGATCTATTTTCTTCTCTATGTATTCTGGCACAACGTCATTTTCTATCGTAAAACCTTCTGGATTGACGGATAATGTGACGTCTGTATAGCTTCGGAAGCGCTGCATTTCTTTTTCTAATTTGGCAGAAAAGTCGATATTCGTGGTTCCTAATTTTGGCGTCTGCAATAAATCAAATTCATCCATGCAAACGGACAGGCAGCCGTATGTGGATTCGTCGACGGAAAATGCCTCGAAAGAAACCTGGTCGTTATGCACGGTGATGACGGGATCTAATACAAACCATAAGCTGTAATCTCTGTCTCTTATAAATTTCCAAAAGTCTCGTTCAATCTTATAATAGTCTTTCCAGGCGTCATATTGGTCGATTTGCTTTTGTAAATTTTTTTGTATCTTTAATAAATGGTCAATCTCATGCTTTTTATGGGAAAGTTCGAAATCGTAAGCGTCCATTTCTTTTTTTAAAGATTCCCTTACATTTGGCATGTATTCTTTGTGCGCCTTTACGCGCCTTTCGATTTCCCCGTCAAGCCATGTAAAATAGTCTGTCCGTTCTTTTGACTTTTTTCTCGTGTCAGAAATGACAATTTCCCTTAGCATAAGCATGGCGTCACGGAATAACAAAGGATGTTTTAATTTCCCGCAAAAAGAAACTTTTTCATCACGGGATAAGTCAGGGCTGAACCCCAAAGTTGCCTGGTTGGCAGCCTGCGTGCAGCGGGAAGGACTTGCGTATTTATAACCTACTTTCATAAAGTGCTTACCTCCTTCTGAATCTGAGCAAATGTCACAAGCGCTCTTTCAGAATCTATTTTGCTGTTTGTGCTTCCAATATCAAGGAGCATTTGTTCCAGTTCCTGTCGTTTTTCAGGATAATATCTCAAAAACAGAGGAATCGTGCGGCATATCTGTTCCTTGCTTTTAGAAACTTTATTGGGCAGATAAAGAATCGTCTTTGCATAATAGATATATAAATCTGGATTTGTTTCCTGAATTTTGGAAAAGGCATGTTCCATTTTCTGGGAGAGATAAGACTTTACCTCTACGCATGGATGTTCCATCATATGCGAAATAAATTGCGTTGGAATTTTGCCCCCATACCATTCGTCAAGCTTTCTGAGACCATACTGATAGGTTCTTTCCATTGGAGAATCCAATAAAGTCAAATGCAGTTTTTCTCTTTTTTCAATTTCAAGACTTTCCAATACGGATTGGGCGGTTTTGTTCAGATGAGATACATTGCATTCAAAAAGCAGCAGGAGAGTAGACGTTCGTTCTGCAAGCAGCGTCTGCTGACGGTCGATAAGTTCTGTAAGTGATCTTACAAGCCTTTTTGAACCTGTTTCCAGAATAGAAACAATCAAGCTGTCATTTGGCAAAGCGGACGCTTTGCAGGATTTTAGCAGGGATATCGTGTTATATTCTCTTTCTGAAATCCTGCCATGGTGTAAATCCATGGTTTGAAGCGTTTCAAATAAGATATCATAAGGCGTGGAGAATATAACCTGTTCTGTCATGTCAAACAGAAAGTCCGGAATCTCTTGAAAGCTTAACAACAGAGATGCAAAATAGCGCAGCAGTTCTTGGCGCTCATTGATTGTTGCAGCGTCCAGCTTGCTTACAGACTTTAACAATAAATTTGTAATTGGTTCGCAAAGCTCTATTTGCTGTTCTACAAAACGCCCTCTTTTTTCAACAACTGATTTCAGAAAAGCGGCATACTCTTCAATGGTAAAATGATTGATATTTTCTTCTAAAATGTCATACCATGTCTCTATTGTATCTAAAAATAGAAAGTCAGCGACATGTTCTGGCAGGAAGCTTCCGCTTGTCTGACTAAAGTATGTTTTGGCGGCGTCCCATATTTGTTCCAATGGCGTGCTCATCAGAGAAATCATAAGTTCTGCGTCAAATTCTTGTAACGCTTTTATTTTTTCCAAGAGTATTGTTGTAAAAAGATTTGCTGTTTTTTCATTCGGTATCTTTGAGAGCGCAATCAGTTCTTTAATATCGTAAGAGTCAAATTTATGCTGTGCGTAAGCTTCGTTTAAAATTATAAAACAGAATTCATGCACCAGGGCGGCTTTTGCATTTTGGGCAACAAAAACAACATCTGCAAGATACTTGTGCCAGATGGATCGTTTTGCCGCTTCCTGATTTGCAATTACCTCTCCAAAATATCTTTGGAAAAAGAAATTATATGCCCAATCTTCATAAAGATTGTCATGATCGGTATAACTTGTCAGCATTTCACGGGCAGCGGTTATAAATTGAACTTCATCCGTTGCCTGATACTCGTCAAGGGTTCTTCTCAGATAACGCACGTAATAATTGTATGCGCTGGTTCTGCCGCTTCCTCTAAAATAACAGGAGGTTCTTGGTGCATCCAAATAGTAAGCGATTTTCCCAATCGCATCTGCCATTCGATATGCTTTTGCTGTCTGGATCGTGTTTTTAAATGCGATATTATTCACATTTCTTCCGTCTGTGTAAACACCTTTTTGATAAAGGTTCTGATTGCCGAAAACATACGCATACAACATGTCTTGATAAGCGTTCGGTCTGGCTAAATACTCTTCAAGTTCTTTGCCCTTTAGCTTTCTGCCTTTAAATTTTAAGTGTTTGATATGAAAATCCATTTCAGGGAGCGTTTGATAGATAAACTCTTTTTGCTTCCAAAGCAACTTCTCGTCAAAGAGGCTGACGTATTGCGTGATGCAGCGTAAAAGTCCGTCGTGATATGCTTGGCTTGCCCACAATATGTTACTGTCCTCAATCTTTTTTGCCGTTTCTAGTAAAATCGGATTCTGTTCTTTTGTAAGTTCCTGGAAGATGCCGCATGCCAGTTCTATGCTTGCTGTCTTAAAAAGTTGTTCGTACTCCTCGACCGAAGGCTGCGTTTTCATCCACTGGCTGAGGTATTTTCTTCTTGCATATAACCGCTTGCTGGAAAATATATTGATTAGCAGCTCCATATGGGGACTGTCTGCTTCAAATCCAAATAAATCGTTGGGGCGATCAATCAATTGGATATCCTCAAAGATAATTTGGTTTGTTTTTAAGTAAGCGGCATAATCTGTATAATTTTTCTGCTCAAAATAGTTGAGGACAACAGGTTTTTTTAGTTCATAAAATTCTTTGATGATATATTTGTTGTCAATCTCTGTATACTGCTGCCAGCCTGTCTCTTCATGATAATCCCAATATCTGTGCGCAGTTTTATAACCTTTGGTGTAGCACAGCAGATTCTTTTCCTTGTAAAAATATGTATTGGGAATCGAAGGCAAATGTCCGTTTATTCCATGAAAAACAGCATAATGAGTGTATGTTACAGCAGGCTTTAACAGGTATTCCTCTGGATAGTAGGAATGGTGGGAAGATCTTAATTCCCGCTCAACCTCATGTACCCCGTACAAAATAAGCAAGCATGGATTTTTTTGGCTGTCGAGCCCCCAGAGCAGTATTTTGCGAATCGGAGGCTCTTCCAGTTTCCAAATACGTCGTTGTTCCTCTGATGTTAAATTCTTCATAACTGTAAATGGTTTCCTTTCTATAAAATAACGGATGATTCTGGATAATTATATAAAATTATAGTACAGTTTCGACAAATTTTCAAGCAATTTGGAGAAATCTGTCAAAAAATAGTTGACATTTTTGAAATATATGATACAATCTAGAAAAAGGTTAGATTTTCTGGTCTAGATGCTTTGGGGTAGCTCCAAGGTTGTTATTTATTAGCCATTACACCACTATGTTCTGCGTCACTCGCACGGTATTCGACACTAGTGCGTTTTGACAGTAGCCTGCGGCAGAAACGCACTAGTGTCGCACCGTGCTAAAGTGTCAGAACAGAGTATGAGTTTGTTAGCAGAAAATCTAACCTGCTTTCTTTGCAAAATCAAGGAGATAAAAGAATTCCATACGAAGATTTAGTCATGCTGTTTTTGATTGCGGAATCAGGGTGTTGGAAGAATTCCATACGAAGAATGTTTTATTACTTTTTCTGGGAATTGGAATGATGAATTTGATTAATTATTAATTAAGGAATAAGACAAATAAGTGAGAAAGAGCGGAACTTGCCACCGCTCTTTTTTTGTTGATGGATTGGGGTGTCAAAAGGTCTGAATGGAGGATGCCCCAAGGTGATATTATTTAAGTTTCCCCATTTTGCAATTCATAGCGCCAAAAGGTTTCCATCACAAAGTGATGAAAATGCTTTTTGTGCAAGATGGGACTGTCGCACTAAGATATTTACTTGTTTAAAAGATTTTCATTGCAAAGCAATGCAAACAAAATGCACAAAGATTATCTTGGGAAGCTAGCTTCCCAGAATTATTTTGTGCATTCTGCCTTTGCCGCATAAGCGGCAAAACCTTTTGAACAAGTAAATATCTTCGTGCGACAGCCTCTATTGAAAAAAACAAATTTTTCACTCTTGATCCTCAACCACCTGATGCTCACAAATTATTTGATCAAAAATACATTCTTCAATGACTTTTATACATTCCTCTACGTGTTTATGTATATCACTTTCCCAAAAATGAATTACCGACCACCCTAAAAAAAGAAGTGTCTTGTCATTCTCAACATCTCTTTGCTTATTTCTCTCAATTTTCTTAATCCAGTATTCTGGATTGCTCCCCTTCTCTAATTTTGGCTTAAGCACTTGATACCAGTCTTTTCCATGAAAAAAATCACCGTCACAAAAAATGGCAATTTTATATTTTGTGAGCACGATATCAGGCTTTCCAGGCAAATCCTTGTAATTCTTTCTATAGCGATATCCCTTATGCCATAGCGCTTTTCTCAACCGAATCTCGATAGACGTATCCTTAGACTTAATGTTTTTCATCGCTTTATGCCGCTGTTTTGGCGTTAAGACATCCATAGCACCATCTCCTCATACATAATCCCGCTGGCGTTTTTGTTATTAATATTATAAATGGGACGGCCTATCTGTTCATTAAGATATCCAATGTGGATAACCAGCACTGAGTGCTAATACACGCTCCAAAACAAACTCTGAAAATATCTCCCCCTGATCCCCTGTCACGGTACGCTGCGGCAGTTTAAAGGATTGCATCAGCTCCCTCGGCGCAAACGGGACATCTGCACATTGCAACATAGAAACATCAAATGCACTGTCTCCTGCCGCCAGGATCTTGCCAGGTTTCTTTCCTGATTCCTGCATCCTCTGCCAAAGGCGCCGCACTGCCCTGCCTTTATTCAAGTTTCTGGGGACCACATAAACCTTTGCACCATTCTCAAAAACTTGCACACGCTCCAAATCCAGCCCTTTTTTTAAATATGCGACAGAGGCGCCAGGAGCCTCGCTCTTAGAAAACAGAAACAGTTGGCGGATATTGCGTACCTCAAAATTGCGGTTTTGGTCCTGTTCCATCAAACGCTGTGCCCGTGTCAACTGCTCCCTGCAGTCGGCAATGTCCTCCAAAGATTCTCGATGCCACCCAAGATCCTCTTCTCCTTGTTCCAATAGCACGCCTCCATTACACACCAAAGCATACTGAGGCACGCCAATCTTTAGATCTATTCTGCCGTATTGCTCCTCGGTCCGAGTGGTGACAGGGATCAGAAGCATCTTCTGGATTAGCTGCTTTAATAATTCCCAGGTCTTAACTGTGACAAAAGAAACTTCTCGTCCCTGATACAGCTCGACACACATTTTCTCTGTTCCAATCTCATGACGGCGAGAGTAAATCAAAGTGTTATCCAAATCAGTAAAAAATATCGCCATATATCCTCCTAACAAAAAAGACAAGCCAACGAGATCCCCTGCCTTTTATCTTGAAAAGATCGCACATTTTAGCGCACAAGCTGCTCCATAGAAGAAAAACATGCCAGACCCCGAAAACGGAGCCTGGCACGCTGCTATCTATTCTCTTTGCCAATGACAATCTTTCTCACAAGATCCACGGGAATCATAGTTACTGCAAGAAGCGCTACCGCAATCCAGCCCTGTATGCCAAAAGGCACGCAGCTAAACATTTCGCCTATCCAAGCAAAGACTGGAAAAGGCACTAATGCGGCATTGACAATCACTGCCTGCACTAAAATGATAATAAAGAATACTTTCAAGAACCCAGTATTATCATTCAGTCCCTTAAAGATTCCAAAACCATCGTCACGGACATTAAATCCATTAAATAACGCTGCAACAATAAACAGCACAAAATACCCGGTCAGATGCTGTTTGTCTGTCTCAAACAACCCCCGGAAGAAAGGCAGCTTCAGATAGACAAAGCTGACAATCGTAAGCCATGCCCCCATGGTAAGAATCTGCGCCATCATCTTTTTACTGATAATGCTCTCATCCCTTCGCCTGGGCTTCTCGCTCATATATTTCTCCAACGCAGGCTCGTTGCCAAGCATGATAGCTCCCAGTCCGTCCATCACCAGGTTGACAAAAAGCAGATGGGTTACTTTCAAGGGTTCTTCGACGCCGAAGAAAGGCGCAATTGCGCTGACCACGACTGCCGCCACATTGATCACAAGCTGGAATTTGCAGAATTTCAAAATATTGTGGTATATCGTCCTGCCATACCAGATAGCATCCTTGATCGATTTGAAGTTATCATCCAGGATTACAATCTTTCCTGCCTCTTTCGCTGCCTCAGTGCCACTACCCATTGCAAATCCCACGTCTGCGCGCTTCAATGCTGGCGAGTCGTTTACGCCGTCTCCCGTCATGCCAACCACAAGATTCATTTCCTGGCAAAGACGTACCATCCTCGACTTGTCCGTCGGGAGCGCGCGGGCAATCACGCGGATATAAGGAATGATCTTTTTTACTTCGTCGTCTGACATCCCATTTAACTGAGCAGAAGACAGCGCGCGGTCTGAATCATTCCGCAGCAAACCAGCATCTTTTGCAATCGCAACTGCCGTTTCCAGACGGTCCCCGGTAATCATAACTACCTGGATCCCTGCCTGCTGCACTTGCTCGATCGCATCCCTGGCCTCCGCCCTGACATCGTCACGGATGCCCACCAGGCCGATAATAACAATATCGTCCTGAATGGCGTTCTCCACCAGAGATTTCTCCGAATATCCAAAAGCAAGGACGCGCATTGCCTTTGAAGCAAGCTCGTCAATCTTCTTGTTGAGCGCCGCCTGGTCAAGCGGCTGCACGGTCCCTTCTGCATCCAGATACTTTCCTGCCGCTGCAAGAAGCTTTTCTGGCGCTCCCTTGTAAAATGTCTTTCCAAGATTGTCAATTCTTGCCTGGCTGAATTTATTGGCTGAATTAAATCCCTGGCTTGCAGTGACTAGGCATTCCTTGTCTGCCTCTAGCGCATGAAACGTCTCTTCTCCGATAAATTTCATCAGCGCCTGGTCTGTGGCGTTGCCGCCGATAACCTTATGGTGATCGTCAAACATGGACTGGGTATTTTTGCCGATGGCAAGATCCACCATGCCTTTTACCTTGCTGTGTTTGCTTAAATCCGAAATCGGAATAGAGCGCCCGTCTGCCGTGAAGAAATCCACAACCTCCAACATGCCCTTGGTAATGGTTCCCGTCTTATCGCTAAACAGGATGTTTAAAGAACCTGCCGTCTCAATTCCCTCCGCTTTGCGCACCAATACATTGTGATCCAGCATCTTGCTGGTATTCTGCATCAGCACAAGAGAAATCATCAGGGGAAGTCCCTCTGGCACAGCACAGACAATAATAACCACTGCTAAGGAGACCGCTGACACAATTTTCTGGACTACCGTCTGTACGCCAAGCCCAAAGAATGCGGACACGCCGCCAGCTCCCATGATAAAATACCCCAGATACAGCAAGGCGATGACAATAGCCCCGATATAGCCGAAAGTGGATATCTGTTTTGCTAAGATGCCAAGCTTTACTTTGAGCGGAGAATCTGGTTCATCCTCTTGCATCTCTTCTGCCATCTTGCCCATCATGGTCTTTAAGCCCACTTTGCGAACATCCAAAATTCCCTCGCCATCAAACACCACGGCGCCGCGAAACAGAGAATGCGCGTCTACGAAAGTATCTCCCGTAATCTCCTCTGCAAGCTGAAAGCTTTCCTCAGCCGCTGATTTCTTGCACTCCTCCGCCTCTCCGTTGAGAGCAGAATTGTCCACTCTGAGCGAACCAGACACCAGCACGCCGTCTGCTGGAATCTTGTCGCCTGACTGCAGCAGCACCTTGTCTCCCACGACCACGTCATCCACATCAATAACCGTGACCACTCCGTTGCGGTGGACCTTGCACTGATCTTTCTTCGTATTATCCTTAAGCTCCCGGTACTTGGTGTCGCTTGCCACTCCCGTCTTCGCAGAGACGAACGCCACGATCAGCACTGCCACGATGGTTCCCAACGGTTCATAGATATCTGCATAGCCAAAGAAAAACATCACAATCATCAGTGCGGCAATCGCCAACAGGATTTTAATCATCGGATCCGAAAAGGTCTCCTTAAATTCCTGCCAGAACGTAGTGGGTTCTGAGTCGGGGATGGCATTTGAGCCATACTGCTTTCGGGACTCCTCCACCTCTTTGTCGGTCAGTCCATTAAATTTCATTCAAAAAGTTCCTCCTTAATCTGAGTAAATGCCGCAGTCCATGCCCTGTCAGACACAAACTGCAGCAAATTGGTACGAATACGACAATGGTTATTTTATTGTCGCATTATAGGTATCTGTTGGCAAGCTCCCCAAGCCCCGGATCGTTGGTGCCTTGCCCAATGGCATTAAATTTCCACTCCCCGTTGTGGCGGTATACTTCGCCAAAAATCATCGCCGTCATTCCAGAATAATTCTCCGTGAGATTATATTTGCACATCTCATTGTTATTCCTTGCGTCCACCAGACGGATAAACGCATTCTGAATCATGCCAAAATGCTGTTGCCGCTGCACCGCCTGATAAATGTTAACCACCAGCACGATTCTGTCATATTCCGCCGGGACACTGGCAAGATCTACGATAATTTGTTCATCATCCCCGTCACCTGCGCCAGTCAGGTTATCCCCCATATGTTGGATCGTGCCGGATTTGTGTCGAAGATTTCCAAAATACACAATATCTTCCTTGCCGGTAAGCTTCCCGTTGATCAAAAGCAACGCAGAAGCGTCACAGTCGATGGGCTTGGGCTTCTTAGAAAACAAGCCTGCTTTGCCCTGCTGTACTTCATCCCAGCCAAGACCGATGACCACCTTAGAGAGCCCCGTATTGTCCTTGGACAGACTAACTTTCTGCCCTTTCTGCAAGCTGATTGACATAACATCCTCCTTCTATCTGTGGACACTTATTCCACTTCCACGCCATAATTTGCACACAGCGCCGCAAGACCGCCTTGGTAACCGCATCCGATAGCATTAAATTTCCACTCGCTGTTATTTTTATACAATTCGCCAAATACTACCGCCGTCTCAATAGAGAAATCCTCTCCCAGGTCATAGCGAACCAGCTCTTCCCCAGTCTCCTCATTATACACCCGGATAAACGCATTGTTCACCTGTCCAAAATTTTGCCGCCGCTGCTCCGCTTCATAAATGGTAACGGTAAAGGCAATCTTTGTGATATCCGCAGGCACTTTGGACAAATCCACTTTAATCTGCTCATCATCCCCGTCTCCGGCCCCGGTCAGGTTATCTCCCATATGCTGGGCACATCCAGTGGGATGGGTCAAATTACCATAAAATACAAAGTCCTCCGACATAGAAGCCTTTCCATTATCTCCCAAAAGAAACGCCGCGGCGTCCAAGTCAAAGGCGCCGCCTGTATCAAATTGATTTACATCCCAGCCTAGTCCTACCACCACTTTGGATAATCCTGGATTGCCTTTGGTAAGGCTGACTTTCTGTCCTTTTTGCAAATTTACTGGCATAAAATAACTCCTCCTGTCTAACTAGCATCCGGCTGCCTCCGGTTCTAGAAAATTCTTTTTACGCTACCTCTATCCCATAGTGTCCGCACAAAGCTGCAAGGCCACCCTGGAAACCGCTTCCAATTGCATTAAATTTCCATTCTCCGTTGTGACGGTACAGCTCGCCTACGACAACCGCCGTCTCAATGGAGAAGTCCTCTCCGAGGTCATAGCGGATCAATTCCGTCCCGCTGCCCTCATCTACGATTCGGATAAATGCATTGCTTACCTGGCCAAAATTCTGCCTCCTGGTATCTGCCTCATAGATCGTACAAGTAAATGCGACTTTTGAGACATTCGCAGGAATCTTCGTCAAGTCGATCAGAATCTGCTCGTCATCTCCCTCGCCCTCTCCGGTCAGATTATCTCCCATATGCTTCACTGCGCCGCTCCCATGCTCTAAGTTGCCATAGAAGACAAATTCTTTTTCTGTGGGGCACTTCCCATTTTCTCCTACCATAAACGCAGCGGCATCCAAGTCAAAATCTGCGCCTGAATCAAAAGCGTTTACATCCCAGCCCAGTCCTACCATGATGCTCTTCAATCCTGGATTTCCCTTGGTTAAGTCTACTTTTTGTCCTTTTGATAAATTAATTGGCATTCTCTTTTCCTCCTTGTCATGATATGGTTTTATGAACTGCTATTGTCTGCCCGGCATATGATACATCCGGTTGAACTCTGTCTTAATGTTCTCAAGCCTAGCCTGATCCTCCACACGCTGTCTTCTAGCGTTCTCCTGGATTTGCTTTGTCTCGTCAATGCCGTTGACAATCGTTCTCCAGGTTGTCTCCAATGTCTCTATCTTAATCGAGCTTCCAGACGCCAGCCTTGCCGTCATCTTAGACTGCTCTGCCGTATTTCTGGCATTCTTAATCAGCATTTCGTTGGTCTTCTCATCCAATGCGGACATTGCCTCCGCCTGAATGCGCTGGCGCTTTAACATAATCGCCTGTGCCAGGGCCTGTTTAAATACTGGCAGCGTCACGATGAATGCTGAATTGATTTTGCGCACCAAGTTCATATTGCTAAATTCCATAGTCTTAATCATAGGGATCGACTGCATCGCCACACTCTCTGCGGTCCGAAGATCCTGGATGCGCTGCTCTAACATCATCAAAGCCTGCTGCAGGCTCTGAATCTCAAATTGAATCGAATTGTCCCCGGTGGCTTCCATGTCATTCTGCCGCTGTGCAATATATGCCTCAATCTCCTTACATCCCTGCTCTCCGGCAAGGATATATTTTACCAGCTCATGGTAATAATTAACATTGGCGTCAAACATCTGGTCCAGCTTGCGGTTAGACTGCTTGATTTCCGATTCATACTGTTTTAACTGCACATAGATCTTGTCAACTTCGTCCCCCATGGTGTGATATTTCGCCAGAATCTTATCCAGCTGTTTTCGCAGGTTTCCAAAAATCTTTCCGAATAAGCCCGGATTATCCTTGATCTCGTCAATGTCAAACTTATCCATGATCTTTGCCAGCGTGGTCAGCATTTCGCTGGAATCGTCCAATTGGGACATGTTCATGCTGTTCAATACCACGTCAGACGCCTTGGAAATCTCCTCCGCCGCCTGCGCGCCGAAAGAAACAATGGTCTCTAGGTCATTAACCGCAATGGTGCTCACCAGCGCATCAACCTCTGCCGAATTCACAAGAGTCTCATTCATGTGCTGCCTGTCTGCAACAATGTCATACTTCTCCACTACCTCGATCTCATTCTTGGTATCGGGCGCTGTCATCTGCTGCTGTGTCGTAGTTTTGCTAAAATCCAATCCCATACTCATGTACCTCTCTTAAATATTCTTTCCCGCCAAGACTGACGTGTGCTGCTATTAGATGAAACGGAGGTAAAATCTGGCACCTGCAGATCATACAGATATTCTCCAATCTGGTGCTCCTCCATTAATTTATTCTTAAAATGCTGCTCTATGCTCTGGTAGCCTGTGGGTACAAAGAAAACTACGTCAAAGCCCACAAGGTTCAAAAATGCCGTTACAATCGAATCCTCCAAAGAAATAGGTTTTTCCGTAGGATTGATATAGATGACCTTTGGATTCTTTTTGGTAAAGTCAAATTTCTGCAAAAGGCGCACAATCTCTTTGTTGAGATTGAGAACTGTGGCAACAATGGTATATTCTGTGCCATTCTCAAACGTTCCCCGGATGATTTTCTGGTCAATAAGTATCTGCAGTTTCTGCAAAATATGTTCCTGAATTTCATCCCGCAGCACGCCATACTGATAATCAGGATGTGCGCGAATCCTCGCCTTTTGCACTTTTCCATTTTTGAAAAATTCTGTGACATGCGCCTTGATTGGATTATGATCCATAGGATTTAAATACGGCACTTGCTTGATCAGCAGCGTGTCGCCCACTAGCAATTTCTTAATGCCAGACCAATATCGAGACAGATTGCCATCTTTGACGCCAGACACTTTTGCAAAAATCACTGGCATATTCACGATATCGTTGAGCGTGCTAAAATTGGGACGGTACTTCAGCTCCTGATCCCACAATATGGCAATTTCTTCATACATGGTGTTCAAAGTCACTGAAACTGCCTTTGCGTACTGCTGGTTCCGGTAGATTCCAGAATCCTGATACATCAGCGTATCCAGTTCCCGCTCTGCATGATAAGCGGCAGTCCCAAGCTTTAATTCCCCGCTTTCCTTAGGATATCTTGTGACATTCAAAGAACCCGGATGATGAATCTCATACAACGCCGGATCCTCTAGCACGCATGACGCATTCTGATTGGGCACCAAGATCAGCACGTCAATAGGAAGCCTTGCAAGAAACCGTAGGAACATCGCTTCATTCTCGTCTTTGCACCCTCCGAGATAGATGCAGCAGCTTACCTGGGGAAGCTTCCAATTCGAAAATAACTCTGCTTGATACCGCTTCAGCCAGCACAACAGATACACCGCTTTATTCGTCAGCCGGTTTAGATTGATGTCTGGCTCTCTTGCCTCCTCCAGAAGAATATCTAAAAACGCCTTATGCATCAGCCGTTGCAATTCCAGGCTTGCCGTATATTGGATATTTCCTGCAAGATCCGCCATCATCTGTTCTGGGCTGCTGTAAGTTTTGCGGTGAATCCCTGCAATCTCATCCGTGGAAGGCTTTGCAATCGCCCCTTCCAAAATCAACAGCCTGCGTCCGCTGTTTTTTAGTTCCAATTGAAACTGGTACAGCTCATTCTGATATGTCAGCTTATCCTCCACCCCGCTGATACGGATCAGACTATTGTAAAACAGCCTGGGATCCTCTCCACGGCTGCGGATGTCTGTCTGAATATCCGAAAACCCTTTCCCCTGAATCCAGGCGTTGGTACAATTCCTGCTCTCTGGCAGGATCCCGTAAAGTCTCTCATTATTCTGCTGCCTTTGTATTTCCATTATGATCCATTTCAAATTGAAAGACTCCGGGAACGCAGTCAACCCTGGAAATGCAAGCTCTTCCGATAACTTTGCCTGTGGATCCAGCTTCCGATAGCTCTGATCTCCCCGATACTGAAGCAGAATCACGTCACATCCCGCATTAGATAAAATAGAAATCAACATCAGCTCATAATTGCTGATCTCGCCTTCATACAAAATCTTCGGCACTTGATTCTGCCCTAGCTGGCTGACAATCCGCTCAAATTTATAATACAGCCAGCACATAAACTTAATATATGCGTTTTTTAGCATATTTTCATTTTTTCCCGCTTTGCGCATGGAATCCAGGGAATCATAAATCGACGCAGCCACTGTCTCTCGCTGATAACTGTTCATCCTGGGCAGCCATTTTCCGAGACTGGCAGTGAGAAATCCCAGGCTCATCGTAAACTCCATGCCCATGATCTCTCCGTAATAAGCAAGATTCTTCTCATCGGGGTTGGGAATCTTTCCCTCGATCACCACGCCCGACTGCCTTGCCGCCTGATAATAGCGCACTACAAACTCTTGTATCTTCTCATTATACCCATTGATCCGGTAAAAGTAGACCCCTCGCTCCCTGCGGTTCTGCAATTCAGCAAAAAAATCTTCCAGTCCCTGTATTTTCTTATGCTCAAACATCAGCTTTCCTTTACTTCTGAATCTTTTCAATAAGCCCTGCTGTGAATCTTGTCTTTGTTCATCACATATCCCAATCCTGCGCCTACGACGCCCCCCAAAATGTGAGTCAGATTCGAAACGTTGTCATTGACAAAGATCCCCTGATAAATTTGCTGCCCTATATAAAGCGCAGCCACCAGTATAAAAGTCAATGGGATTTCCCCTTCTTTCATACTGGTAAAAGAGGACAACAGGATCAGCGCAAACACCACGCCGCTGGCTCCTAACAACTGTACCCGGGGAAATAATGCGAAATTGGCGATTCCTGTCACCAGCGCCGTGGCAAGTACCACAAACAACAAGTTCGCAGAGCCATATTTCTCCTCCAGCAACGGCCCTACCACTAGAATCAACATGATATTTCCCAGAAAATGCTCCCATCCTGCATGACCAAACACATGCCCCACAAACCGGATGTATGTCAAAGGGCTCATCAAAGAAGAGCGGTATACGCTGAAAAACAAATGATTTGCCTTGCCCCCAGTCATCATGCTTAGGATCAGCGCGCCAAAACAAACCACCGTAAATCCCAATACAACCGGAGAATTAAAAGATATTTTTAATCTCTGTTCTCTCATCATCAACCTCCATACTCACTTTTCTGACATTATAACCCATTTTAAGGAATTTGTATATGGGAAACAAACTTAAGTTTCGGTATTTTTTAATTTGATAGATTAGGGTGCCGTTATCCGGTAAATCCCTGGATAAACATATTGATCCCTTCATACCCCACGGCGAGGTTAATATTCTGACCACGATCCATCCCCGCAGTACTGATGCCGATCACTTCTCCATACATGTTCAGCAGGGCGCCACCGGAGCTTCCACGGGAAGTCGGCGCCGTAAACTGAATCATATCCACATCGTCAATCACCCGGAACCCAGAAATAATTCCGTCCGATACTGAATTAAACAGACCTAACGGACTTCCAATCGCTACTACCCGCTGCCCACGCACTAATTTCTGCCTGCCGGAATATACTGGGAGTGGTTGAAGCTTGCGTTCAATCCGCAAAACTGCCAAATCCAGCACCTGATTATATTTAATTACCTCCTCTGTCTCATAAACATTCTCATCTTCCTCAATACGCACCGTGTAAAAGCAGCCTCCGCTGGCTACATGATTGTTCGTGAGAATATAGCCCTTTCTTCCAATCATAATGCCAGATCCAGTTCCAATCAATTCTCCCTGTCTGTCGTGAATCCCTACTAGGACTACCGAAGAAGCAAGAAGCGCCAGCTCTTCAAAGGTCTTTTCCCGCCGTTCTGTCAACGGTTGCCGCTGACTATGTGCTTGAGACTGCGGCATAGTCTTTGCAGCCGTCTTAATTTGCGCAGATGTCTGAGACTTGCCAGGTCTGTTGCGCTCTGGGAGGCTGATTCTTACCGGACCTTGTTCCGGCTGCCTCAAACGGTTCTTCGCTTGCCGGTCACGCTGCGGAAGATGAATTCTTACAGGCTCTTGGCTGTCTTTTGCGAAAGACGGTTGCGCCTGCGCAGTCTTGGCAGCGGCCGAATATCTCTCAACATCATATGCTGGAAATTCATGCTCTGTCCACTCTCCCAGTCGAAATGATTCGGACAGTCCCAAAGATTCCAGCTTGGGGTCAATATCCTGTCTGCATTGCAGCAGCAGCACGTCTATGCCCAAAAGCGTCAGAAAATAGAAAAAACAATACTCTTGCGCACGAGCTACATCATGCGACACAATTTTGATCGATAACGTTTCTTTCCAGTTCTGGGAAAAACCCTTTAAAACCTGATCAAGCCAAAATAAAAGCTTCACTGCAAAATTCTTGCCCATGGAATCACTAAAAGCACTTTTGCTTCCCGCCAAAGCCTTGACAGCCCCGCCGCATGCCCAGGCAAGGACGTCTTTGGGAATGCCTGTCTTGACGCTTGCCTTTGTCTCCAAGCTTTTTTCCCCTGACTGCTTCCAGGCTTGGTAACAGCAGGCATAATACTCTGCTTTGTCAGGATCTGAGAGTCCTGGCAGATTCTGGATACGCTGATAGACGCATCTGCCTTGCGCCATTTTAGCACTGAGCTTATCGTCCATCTGCTCGATGTCATGCAAAAGCGTTCCATTATCCCCCAACAGCCTCACAAAGCACACATTTTTAATATTCTGGCAAACTCCTCCCCTCGTCTGTTCAAACGCCTGGACAGACGATACTTCCATAGGGTTATGGCGAAATCTAAGCATCTCTTCCATCTCTGATCACACCTCTTGCTTCTTACTTTTATCTTCCGTGTCAATTGCTCCTTCTAATGCAAGCAAAAAACGTTTCTTATCCAGTCCGCCAGCATATCCTGTTAAGCTTCCATCTGCGCCGATCACTCTGTGACAGGGAACGATAATCGAGATTTTATTGCGCCCCACCGCACCGCCGACTGCCTGAGCCGACATTCTGGAAATTCCCCTCTTTTTTGCAATTTCACTTGCAATCTCACCATATGTAACTGTCCGTCCATAGGGAATCATTTGCAAGATTTCCCATACTGCAAGCTGAAACGCCGACCCTTTTAAGTCCAAAGGCGGCGCAGCTTTGGGCATCTTTCCAGAAAAATAAATGTTCAGCCATTCTTTCGCCTGGGCAAATTCTGGCAATTCCAATTGTTCTTGTTGCCGCTCCAAGTAACCTGCGCTGTATTTTGCCCCGTCGATCCAAGCCCCAGTCAGACCTGTGCCTTGACTCGTAAGAAGCATCTTTCCTAGCGGACATTGATAATAACTAATATACTGCATGAATCTTCCTTTTCTTGCTGCATGACGAATCTGCGCATTGCGTTCAACAACGCTTCCGTCATCTGGCTCTACACAAACAGCGCTTCCACTTCCTGCCTTATCGGCATAGAACGGATGGCGCCTTTTCTAGTCGTTACAATGGAAGCAGCCGCATTGGCAAACAGCAGCATTTCTAACAACTGTTCCTCTTTCAAGCTTTCCAGTCCATGCGCCAGCACATAAGCCAGCACGCAGCCGCAAAACGTATCGCCCGCCCCCGTGGTATCTACGACTTTATCATTTGCAAACGGCCTGCCAAACACCTTTTGGTCCTGGTAATAAGCAATGCTTCCTTCTTTGCCAAGCGTCACATTGATCAGACTAGCATGCGTCCGCTTACGAAGCACGTCAACGCCTTCGTCATAATCTTGCTTTGCAGTCAGCCATTGTATCTCATTATCCGCAATTTTCAAGATATCACAATTTTCAATCCCGTACCAGATTGCTTCCTTTGCAGCCTCCATGCTGTTCCACAGAGGCGGACGCAGATTGGGATCAAAAGAAATCAATGCGCCTGCTTCCTTGGCATAAGTCACCGCCCTTTTCGTTGCCAAGGAAGAAGGTTCGTCCGTCAAGGACAACGATCCAAAATGAAAAATACGGCTTTCTTCTATCAACGCTTTTGGAACTTCCTCCTCTTGCAGCATCGTGTCTGCCCCATGTTCCCGATAAAAAGAGAAATCCCTGTCTCCGTCTGCAAGGGTATGCACAAAGGCAAGCGTTGTATTTACATCAGGGTCGTACTGCAAGCCTTTCACAGAGATTCCAGCTTTCTCAACGGTCTCTCCTAACCGTCTGCCAAAAGCGTCGTCTCCTACCTTTCCGATAAACGCCGAACGATATCCTAGCTTTGCAAGCATCGCCAGCACGTTGCAGGGAGCCCCTCCGGGATTCGCCTCAAACAACAGGTTTCCTTGCTCACTGTTTCCATTTTGCGTAAAATCAATTAGCAGCTCTCCCAGAGCTGTCACATCATACTGATAGCCCATCATTTCCTCCATTCTGCGGGCTTTATAACAGTCAAAGAAAGAACATTCTCTTCGACTTGCCCACCTGTTTTCTTTCTATGATTAAAATAATAGCATACTCGCCGTTGTCAAAATCCTTTTTCCTTATCGATTAACTGCTAAGATAAGAATACTCCCGCCATCAGGGATTGTCAATTGTCCCCCCAGCGTAACATGTCTGATCTCCAAGAGCATTATCATCCTTTCCAGCGGTCCCCGCTAGAGAGACATCATGCCAAGATAATTATATGACAAATAATAGGGAACTGCAAGAAAATATCTGGGTTTCTGCTTTCTTGTTGATTTCTGCGCTTTCCTCTGATATACTCAGAAGCAATGAAACTCAGGCATATATCAATAATTGCAAAAAAGGAACTATATTCATGAAAAATTCCATACTTCATTATAGTGTTGGCGCACTGTTGTACTGTCCTGCCAACAATAAAAGCATCGTGCCGTCGATTCTTCGTGAGCGGTTTGGACGGCTGTTCTCCCTAGCGCTTTGCCTGGAAGACACCATACGGGATGATTGTGTAAAGGAAGCGGAAGACATTCTCATTTCTTCTTTGAAAGACATCTATTCCCATTACCAGAGCGCTGATTTTTACCTTCCAAAAATATTTGTACGGGTACGCAGCCCTAGGCAAATCCCCCTTCTGGCTGAGCGTTTGGAGGATGCTTGCGCCCTTTTAACCGGATTCATCCTCCCGAAATTTTCACTAGAAAACGCTGATCACTACATACAGGCGATACAGCAAGTCAATGCGTCTTGCCAGCAGCAACTGTATATGATGCCCATATTTGAGAGCCCCTCCATCATTGATCTGATGGACAGATTCCATATTTTATATGCTTTAAAGGAAAAACTGGACGCTGTGGCAGACTTAGTTCTCAATATCCGGGTTGGCGGCAACGACCTGTGTCATATGTTCGGATTCCGCCGTCACAGCACCGAATCGATCCACAGCCTGCGTCCCATTGCCAACATTCTTGCCGACGTGATGACTGTTTTCGGCATGGACTATGTAGTTTCCGGGCCTGTATGGGAATACTACGATGGAGCAAATTGGAAAACTGGATTAGAAGTAGAACTGGAACAAGACCGATTGTGCGGATTTATTGGAAAGACAGTAATCCATCCTAACCAGATCCCTGTGGTCAATGCAGCATATCGAGTATCACAACAGGATCTTAAGGATGCCAGGGCGATTCTAAACTGGAGTCCCGACCATAATTCGCTGGTTGCCGGAAGCGTCCACAGAGAGCGGATGAATGAATACAAAACCCATTACAACTGGGCGCAAAAAACTGTGCTGCTTGCAGAAGCATTTGGCGTAATTCCCTAATAAAACCTTCGCCATGTAAATAAGCAATTGTTTCTAAGATCCGTGCCCAATGGGAGCGTCGCACGAAGATATTTACTTGTGCTTAAGCGTCCGCCAGGCTCTTTATGATTCCGCACGCCCTATAATGCGTCAGGGGATGTTCCTCCACTGGAACGCCTTTTTCTTCTGCCAGCCGCAGGATGTGAGCTAAAGAAGGATCCTCCCTGCCTCCTTCTGCTACCAGGATCTTCCAAGGAACCCGGCGCAAAAGCACCCGGGTAGCCTCCCCAATGCCTGGCTTGATTAAATTAATGTCCGCAATGCCGTATTCCTCTGCCAGCCCTTTCACCTCTTCCAGCCCAGTTCCTGCCTGGACTTGTTCTACTTCGGCTGTTTTGTCTCCGGCTTTATCCCGCCTTGCCACGTTGTGGTCCGGCTGCTGCAAGACCAAAGGCTCTGTCTCAAATTCCCGCTCAATCGCATTGATAAATTGATAGGAAAGATCCTCGTTTTGGAGCTCTTGATAATATACTGCTCCATGAAAGTCTTCTGCCCCGATGATATCCGGGCGCAGGAACGTCCGGCTGACCAAGCCGGAAACCGTGCAATTGAGGCAGGAACTGGGAATCAAAAGATCCTCATGAGTGCCGCACAGCGTTGTCACGTTTGCAGGATCAGCTGCCACGGCAATTTCCCGGGAAACTCCGGGATAGGCGGCAAGCTCTTTCCTTAATTCTTTCAAGATGGCTCCTTTTCCAATCCAACCATCCACAAAGACAAGCTGCCCAGGATCATAGCGCTCAAGCAGGAATTTCATTGCATTTTTGTCAATCCCTCTGCCGCGGATAATGGAAATGGCATAATGCATCAGTTCTTTCTTATACTTTCTGCGGATATAGCGCTTGAGCAAAATACCAATCGGAATCCCAGCTCTTGCCAGGGACACCAGTACCATGGACGCTCCCTTTGTGCTCATCAATTTATCTGCCAGCCGTCCCACTGCCTCTGCCGTAGGCTTTGCATAGCTTTTGAGCGCTTCCTGGTAAACTCTCATATAAGTCTCGCTCGGGACATATTCCAAGGGGAGCATTTCACAGTAATGCGTCCCCGACTGAATCAAACGTTCCCGTTCTTGCGTAGGCTGAGGCTTTACCAGCCCGGTAATGTCTTTGAGCAGCAAAATCACGTCCTCTTCCTGATAAGAGCTTTTCATGCCCACTCTTTTTGCCGTTGTCTGTTCCTGCCAGCGAAACCATCTGATACTTTGATTGCCAGCAAGCGCCAATGCCGCCAGCAGAGAATCAATTCCTTTATGACAATTCCCTGGCGCATCACTGAGAATAAGCACCTGATCGTAAGTTTCCAAGTCATACACAAAGGTCCTGCGCTGCTCTTCATACAAGCTCCTTAATTCATACCTGGCATGCAAAGGATATGCCTCTTCGTCGCTAACCTCGATCGGGCTTCTTGTGGTAGCATGGCATCGAACCAGGCACCCAGCTTCTTCCAGCTTTGATCCCACGAAAAGAGCCGGATACATAAACTCTTCCGTGCCAAGCACGAGATAAGATTTGCCCGGTTTTGGAGGACAATGATCGCTAATCTGCATCCAGAGATTTTCACAGGCATTGCCATACGCCCTGCCTTCCACCAGGCGCCTGGCGTTTAAATATCCTGTCAGAAACACCTCCTCCATGCCGCCTGCCATATCGCTCTTTGTGCCTGGTTCCCTTTCTTGAGCTTTCTCAATGTCCCCGGTATCTCTATTTGGCACCAATTGCTCCAAATAAACATATTTTCCATCCTTGTCGAACCGTTCAGCCACTTCATCAAAGGAACTGTGATCTGTCTTTAACAGATAATGCACCTCGATTCCATGTTCCTGATAACGCAAAAGCGCATCCTGGTCCATGCCGTTTAACAGTGACGCCACGGAAAAACGCACCTCGCCTGGATATTGCTGTTCCATAATCTTGACAATTTTTAAGATCGTATTCCCAGTCGTCACCTCGTCTTCCACAAATACCACCCGGTCAAACTGACTGATCGCCGTATCCAATTCATCTTTCACCAGCCTCTGCTCTGTGGCGTGACTGTGAGATTCTGTAAAGTACAAGTAATCTGCGCCTTTCACATCTTCCCTGGTGGTCTGAATATACCAGGCACCAAGCTTCACAGCCAGCCTTGCTCCAATCGCCGTGGCCGTCTCTGCAAAGCCTGCCAAAAGCAAGCGCTCCCCAGGGTAGGCAAGACGCACCTGCCCTGCCAATGCATCCATCATCTCAAATGCCGTCTTTGGGCTCACCGGAACATGCTTGCCCTGAAGCGGATTTACCACAAGGTAGCTTCTCTTTTTATTATTTTCTCTTTTTGCTATTTTGATTAAATCTATTTCCCGATATTCCATTTCCTGGATGCCTTTCTGTCCTCATGCCTTTTAATAAATTGACCATCTCAATAGCGCTACACGCTGCGTCAAAACCTTTATTTCCGGCCTTGGTCCCTGCACGCTCAATAGCCTGCTCGATATTATCCGTAGTTAAGACGCCAAAAATAACCGGAACCTCCGTCTTCAGCCCTACGGAAGCCACCCCTTTGCTGACTTCTGCGCATACATAATCATAATGAGTGGTTGCCCCTTTGATCACTGCGCCCAGGCAGATCACTGCGTCAAACTTCCCGCTCTGCGCCATTTTCTGTGCAGCAAGCGGAATCTCAAATGCGCCTGGCACCCATGCCAGGGTAATGTCATCGTCTTCCACGCCATGGCGCAGCAAAGCGTCATGAGCGCCTGACACCAGCTTTGACACTATGAACTCATTAAACCTGGACGCCACAATTCCTACATTGATTCCACTCGCTACGACATTTCCTTCTAATACTTTCATAATTTCCTCCATTCTGTGCGCTTTTCAGCAAAAATAGGTAATTTTGGACTGTCGCACTAAGATATTTACTTGTTCAAAAGGTCTTGCCGCTCATACGGCAAAGACAGAATGCGCAAAATCACTCTGGGAATCTAGCTTCGCAAGATAATTTTTGTGCATTTTGTTTGCAATGGAAACCTTTTCAACAAGTAAATATCTTAGTGCGACAACTCCACTCTTCAATCTTCTTTTCCAAGGTAATTCCTTTGACGAATAAAATTTCCACAGTTTTGATACACGTGTAAGCCAATTTTAATAATTCGTCATATGGTTCATTTTATTTTGCTTAGTCTTTAAATAAAACAGATCTGTCTTTTTGGCCGGCATCTGGATCGGCACACGCTCCTCGATGGTAATCCCATACCCGGACAATCCGTTAATCTTCTTGGGATTATTCGTCAAAAGCCGCAGTTTCCTTGCTCCCAAATCATGAAGGATTTGGGCTCCGATTCCATAATCCCTCAAATCAGGAGCAAAACCCAGTTTCACATTTGCCTCCACGGTATCTAGTCCCTGCTCTTGAAGCTCATACGCTTTCAGCTTATTGATCAATCCGATCCCTCTGCCCTCCTGGCGCATATACAGCAGAATTCCCCTGCCTTCTTCGGCAATCGCTTTCATGGCTGCGTCTAGCTGTTCGCCGCAGTCGCAACGCCCGGAGCCAAACACGTCCCCAGTAAGACATTCTGAATGCACCCGGCACAATACCGGCTCCCCATCAAAAACCGTTCCCATGGTCAGCGCTACATGGTGCTCTCCATTTAATTTATTGACATAGCCATAAATCTCGAATTCGCCATATTTGGTCGGCATTTTCGCATGTGCTTCCTGATGTACTAAGCTGTCTCTGTCCATTCGGTAACGAACCAAGTCCGCTATGGTAATCACTGTCATCTGGAACTTTTCTGCAAGCTGCAATAGCTCCGTGGTGCGCATCATGCTTCCATCCTCACGCATGATCTCACAGCAAAGGCCACAAGGCTTTAGACCTGCAAGGACAGCGAGATCCACCGTTGCCTCGGTATGACCAGTACGTTTTAACACGCCTCCCTCCCTGGCTTCTAAGGGAAACATATGGCCTGGCCTGCGAAAATCTTCTGGCCTTGCTCCATCTTTCACTGCAAGCAGCGCCGTCTTTGAACGCTCAAAGGCCGAAATTCCGGTGTCTGTGTCAATCCCGTCAATGGACACTGTAAATGCTGTCTGATGGTTATCTGTATTTTGTTCCACCATCTGTCTTAACCCAAGCTGCTTACAAAGTTGCTGATCCATAGGCATACAGATCAATCCTTTGCCATGTGTCGCCATAAAATTAATATTTTCCGGAGTGGCAAATTCTGCAGCGCAGATAAAATCCCCTTCGTTCTCCCGGTCTGGATCGTCAATGACCATAACGATTTTTCCCTGGCGGATATCCAAAAGAGCCTGTTCCACTGTGTCTAACTTCTTACCCAATTCTCATCCATCCTTTCTCAGACTTGTTTCTAAGCTTCTTGCTTCTAAATCTATATTTCAGACGATTAGAGAAATCCATGCTCTGTCAAAAAACTTTCGCTAACCCTGCTCTTAGGCTTCTCTTCTTTCTTCTCAAGCAGAAATTTCTCCACATATTTTCCGACGACGTCGCACTCGATATTCACAATGCTGCCCACCGTCTTCTGTGACAGCGCCGTCTCTCTCTGGGTATGTGGAATCACTGAAACTTGAAACTCCTGACTGCCGACGTTTGCCACCGTAAGACTGATCCCGTCCAGCGCCACGGAGCCCTTTTCTACAATATAATGAAGCAGCCTTTCCTCTGTCTGCAAGGTATACCACACGGCATTCTCTTCTCTGCAAATCGCAGTGATCTTCCCAGTCCCGTCAATATGACCGGAAACCATATGCCCGCCAAACCTGCCGTCTGCAGCCATGGCCCGCTCCAAGTTCACGACTCCTTGCATGGCAGTCTCTGAGAGGCTGCTGCGCCGCATGGTCTCAGCCATCACATCCGCCGTAAAGCTGTCAGATGCAAGCGATGTCACCGTGAGGCAAATTCCGTTGACTGCGATACTGTCCCCGATTTTCGTTCCTTGCAGAACCTTTCGGCAGCAAATTCGAATCTGTGCCGACAAAACGCCCTGTTTCCTTTCACTTAAGATACCCGTTTCCTCTATGATTCCAGTAAACATGGCTCTCTCCTTTCAGAATTCTTACGCCTGTCCTAAAGCAGCTCACATTCTTCAATAGTCTCCGGTTCAATCTTTCCAGTGATGCAGATATCCTTTCCAAAACGAAGGACCTCCATTTCTTGCAATATTACCGCATCCTCCATTCTAGAAATCCCGATCCCCTCCACTGGGGATTTAGCGTCTGCTCCGGCAATGAGCTTTGGCGCCACAAAGGCATAGACTCGCTGCACCAGCCCTTGTCGCAGCGCAGAGGCATTCAAGGTTCCCCCTCCTTCCAACAAAACGCTGTCGATCCCCCTGTCTCCTAATTGCCGAAAAAGCTTCTTTAAATCTAGCTGCGGCGCAATGCAGCCTGCCGTTCGCGGCACTTCCAAAAGAACAATTCCCTGTTCTTTCAGATATGCCTTAATATGTTCTAATTTCTCTGGCGCTCCCATGCCATGATAAAATTCTTGCGCTGACTGAGGATTCCATGCCACAAGCGTCTCATGCTCCCAGGCTGTCTTAACAATCTGGCAATCCAGCGGGATCCGCAGCCTGGCGTCGCAGATCACGCGAACAGGGCTCTTGCCCCCTTCCATACGGCAGTTGAGCATCGGATCGTCCTCCAATACCGTGCCGATTCCCGCCATGATGCCGTAATAACGATTCCGCAAGCATTGCACATAATTTCTGGCTTCTGGACCGGTAACCCATTTGGAATCCCCAGTCTCACAGGCAATTTTTCCATCCAAGGTCATAGCATACTTCATAGCCGTAAACGGCAGTTTGCGCTCCATGTAATAAAAGAATACTTCATTCAGCGTCCGGCATTCTTGCTCCAATATTCCAACTTCCACCTCCACCCCATGCTCTCTTAGGATGTTTACGCCCTTTCCTGCTACCTTTGGATTGGAGTCCAAACATCCTACATAGACTTTCTTGATCTTCTTTTCCAGAATAATCTCCGTGCAGGGCGGCGTCTTGCCGTAATGACAGCATGGCTCCAATGTCACATAAAGCTCTGCGCCTTCTAAATCGGCCTCACAATGTGTCAAGGCATTGCGTTCCGCATGATATCCCCCATAAGCTTCATGATGCCCATGGACGATTATTTCACCGCCTTTTACTACCAGACAGCCCACCATGGGATTGGGAGATACTTTTCCCTCCCCTTTTCTGGCGAGTTCCAGCGCCATTCTCATATACTCCTGCGGCGTTCTGTGCTTCGCTTCCATCACTACCTCCTTTTTGGCTTCCTTGCGTTATTTTAATTTTAGCGATTGCGGTAAGTCCCTTTCAAAAACGGGGAAAGGGGTTTATAGATCAAAATAGTGATGGCTACGCTCAGCAGGCCCTTAACGAGCGTAAAGGGCGTGTTAAATATCACCAAGCATTCCAGAATCCCTTTCACGCCTGGCACGATCGCCTGATACGCCTGCAGAATTGCTTCCTTGGTCATAAAATTATAATAAAAGGGATACACAATATAATAATTGGAAATGATGCTGACACCCGCCATCAGCAATGCTCCTGCCAAGGCGCCTAAGATGGCGCTTTTTTTCCCTTTCCATTTCTGATAGATCATTCCCGCCGGAAATACAAAGCAGGCGCCCAGAAGAAAGTTGGACAATTCTCCCACCCCTCCGGTAGTAGACATCAAAAGATGGAGCAGATTCTTAATCAGGCAAATCATCACCCCGCTCACCGGGCCCATGGCAAATGCCCCAAGCAATGCCGGAAGTTCCGACAAATCCATCTTGATAAAAGGCGGCATGACGGGAACTGTAAATTCAAAGAACATCAATACAAAGGCAATGGCGGAAAGCATGGCTGTCATCGTTAGTTTCCAGATATCCGCCCGTTTCTGTGCTGTGCTTGCTGTATTCAATTTAATTACTCCTTCCTAGATTATGCTTCTTTAAAAGTCTTTTCTTGTCTATAAGGATTAAGGTGCCAAAAAGTCCATCTTCATTACAGAACAAATTTTTTCAAGATTGTTGTGCAAGATTGGGAAAATTAGCCTGCAAAGGAAATTCAGACCTTTTGACATCCTAATTCTTATAGACAAGAAAACCCTGAATCTATAGAGATTCAGGGCGTGCAAATAGTCCTATGCGCGGCTCGCATACCTTCTCCCATCCAGACTATACTGTCGGTTTTGGATTCTCACCAAATCATGCCTTGTGGCTCACGGACTTGCCTTCTACGAGGTATCACCGTCGGTCGGGAATACCGTTCCTCGCTCTTTTTAAGAAAGAAACGGGCACCCTGCCCTGAAGATCGTTATTTTATTTCAAGCTCTATTCTACTCTTTCAACAAGCTTCTGTCAACTATGCTTTCTTGTTGTTACAAAATCAAATACAACATCAGATATTCCTTTTAACAATTTTGCTGTTCCAACCGTTACAGCTTCATCGTAAGCTGGATCCGCTTCTTCTTAAGATCCACGCTCAAAACCTTTACTTCCACAATATCCCCCACGCTGACCGCCTCCAAAGGATGCTTGATGTAGCGCTCCGTGATCTGGGAAATATGTACCAGGCCGTCCTGATGAACGCCGATATCCACAAACGCCCCAAAATCAATGACATTTCTCACGGTTCCTTTTAAAATCATTCCTGGCGTCAAATCTTTCATCTCCAGCACATCCGTGCGCAGGATGGGCTTTGGCATCTCATCTCTGGGATCTCTCGCCGGCTTTTCCAGCTCTTTGACAATGTCCTGCAGGGTCATTTCCCCCACTTCAAGCTCTGCGGCAAGTTTCTTATAATCCGAGATTTTCCTAGAAATTCCAGACAGCTTGCCATTGCGGATATCTTCTAGCACAAATCCCAGCTTATCTAGCAGCTTTCTTGCAGCTTCATAGCTCTCTGGGTGGACGCTGGTGCCATCCAGAGGGTTCTTGCCATCGCTGATTCGCATAAATCCAGCACACTGCTCGTAAGCTTTCGGTCCCAATTTTGCCACTTTCAAAAGCTGAGACCGTGTCAGGAATCTGCCGTTTTCCTCCCGGTATGTCACAATATTCTTGGCAACTATCTTGCTGATTCCAGAAATATATTCCAGCAAAGACGCTGACGCAGTATTTAAATCCACGCCCACTTTATTGACGCAATCCTCCACCACTCCGTTTAAGGCGCCACTTAATTTCTTCTGGTTCATGTCATGCTGGTATTGTCCGACGCCGATGGATTTCGGGTCGATCTTCACAAGCTCGGCAAGCGGATCCTGGAGCCTCCTGGCGATAGATGCCGCGCTGCGCTGCCCCACGTCAAAATTGGGAAACTCTTCCGTGGCAAGCTTGCTGGCAGAATAAACCGAAGCTCCCGCCTCATTGACAATGATATACTGCACTGGCTTTGGCAATTCCTTTAGCAGCTCTACAATCACCATTTCCGATTCCCGGGACGCCGTTCCGTTCCCCACGGAAATCAAGGAAACGTCATACTTGTCGATCAGTTTTTTAAGAACGGCTTTGGATTGTTCTACTTTGTTCTGCGGTGCCGTCGGATAAATCACCGTAGTGTCTAACACCTTTCCGGTAGCATCCACCACCGCAAGCTTGCATCCGGTACGGAACGCCGGATCCCAGCCCAGCACTACATGTCCTGCAATCGGCGGCTGCATCAATAGCTGTTCCAAATTCTTGCCAAATACCCGAATCGCTCCATCCTCCGCCCGTTCGGTCAGCTCATTGCGGATCTCCCGTTCGATCGCAGGCGCAATCAAGCGCTTATAGCTATCCTCGACTACTGCTTTCAAAGTATTCGTGGTATTAGGATTGTCCCTTACGATGGTCTTTTTCTCCAAATACTGCAAAATCTGATCTGCGGGGGCTTCCACTTTCACAGTGAGAACTTTTTCTGACTCTCCCCGGTTCAGTGCAAGGATTCTGTGACCTGCGAGCTTTGCAAGTCCTTCCTCAAAATCATAGTACATCTCATAAACGGATTCTGCCTCTTGATCCTTTGCCACTGACACGATCTTGCCAGCCCGCATCGTGAGCTTACGAATATAATTGCGGTAAGACGCCTCGTCTGAAATCCTCTCTGCCAGGATATCCATGGCCCCTGCAATCGCTTCCTGCACAGTATGTACTTCTTTTTCTGAATTTAAGAAACTCTCCGCTTCCTGTTCTAATGGCTTGTCCGTCATTTGCAAAAAGATCACGTTCGCTAATGGCTCTAATCCCTTTTCCTTGGCAATGGTAGCGCGAGTGCGTCGCTTGGGGCGGTAAGGACGGTACAAATCCTCTACAGCGACAAGCGTCTCCGCCGCCTGAAGCCGCTGTCTTAATTCCTCCGTCATTTTGCCCTGTTCCTCGATGCTTGCAATCACCTGCTCTTTCTTCTCTTCCAGGTTCCTTAGATAGGTCAAACGCTCATAAAGATTGCGAAGCACCTCGTCATTCAAAGCTCCCGTCGCTTCCTTTCGGTATCTGGATATAAACGGAATCGTATTTCCCTCGTCTATTAACTGTACCGCTGCCTTGGCCTGTGTTTCCCGAATATTCAGCTCTTCCGCCAGTTTTGCAATAATGTCCATGATTTCCTCCATTCTGTAGGCTTTTCAGCACAAACAGGTAGTTTGTGAAAGAATTATCAAATGCTTTCACTCTTTCCTCCATTCTCTGCGCTTTTCAGCACAAACAGGTAGTTTGTGAAAGAGCTGACGAATACTTTCACCCTTACTATCCCCTTATGCCTCTTGACGCTTTGCCATCCATTATATCCGATTGTTTTTCTTCTTTCAAGAAAGATTAAAATAAATCTCTTACCCCAAAAATAATTTGTGTTTTCTTCCCATGCATGATAAAATAAATAGAATACAGACAAAAATAACAAGGAGGGATTCACATGGATTATCATAACATGGACACATCTTACATAGACAAACGTTCGCAAAGCATGGCGATCGCTTCTTTGGTCTTGGGAATTGCAGGGCTTGTGATGTCCTGCTGCATCTACCCAGCTATTATTTTCGGTTCCCTGGCAATCATCTTTGCCCTGTTGTCAAGAGGCGGAGAGATGACATTAAGCGGATATTCGAAAGCAGGACTTATCTTGGGCATTATCGGAATTGTCTGCGGCATTTTATTCTTGATCTACGGCATTTTGGTCTTATTCATCCAATTTGGCGGCATCGAGGGCTATATGCAGTTTATTGAGGATTTCATGAGGGAGATGGGAGGTACAGATTCCTATGATCCTTATGATCTTCACCAATATTATGACTTTTATAATTCTTACTAAAAACATTGCGCACAGCGGGTTTACTATAAACAGGGGGCTGTTGCACGAGCGTATTTTCCTGTTTAAAAGGTCTTGCCGCCCATGCGGCAAATACAGAATGCACAAAAATCACTCTGGAAAGCTAGCTTTCCAAGATGACTTTTGTGCATTTTGTTTGCATTGCTTTGCAATGGAAACCTTTTAAACAGGCAAATACGTTCGTGCGACAGCCCCCTGTTTTGCTTGATGCTATGAAAAAACAAACTCCGGCTTTTGATCCAGCTCCCCTATCACATCCAAATAAAAATTCACATTGGTCTGCATCATATATGGCATCACCCACAGCGTTCCAAGCCCGCAGGAAAGCATCCCCAAAAGACTCCATCCGAGAAAGCTCAGATAGATGTAAAACAGCTTTCCTTTACGCCCCCGCATCAATGTACCGCTCTCTTTTAAAGCATCCATAATTCCCATGTCACTGTGATCTACCAACAAGAAAAATACAAGCGCAAGATGAAACGTCACCACAAATGCAAGCGCAAGCCCGCCCAGAGAAAGAACCATGCCGATGACATGAGCCAGCATAAGCCCAGAAATTATGCCAACGCTCAAGCAAATCGTTCCCGGAAGCATACATAGAAACTCGATCCCAAATATAATCATGAAGCCAAAGATATAGCGGTCAGGCCTCTTTGCAAATTCTCCAAACATCATCCCAATCGATGCTTGCTGTTTTCTGGCAAAGCTCAGATAGATCCTTACAATGCCGCACTGCATGACGACAGATATTACGCAAAGAATCACCACCGCTAACATATAAGCGGCAAATTGAACCATTCCCTGCCCAGTAAACAGGAATAGTAAATAGAAAGGCATCAATACTGCCGATATTATGATCTGCGACAGCAGATTTACGCCAATGGCAAATCCCCAGTGCCCGTTTAATTGTTCCCTTGATAACCGTTTCAGTTCTGCTGATGTTCGTCCCATACTTAATAACGCTCCACTTCAAATTCTTCTAGCGGCTTTGCCGCATAATCTATGCTTTTTCCTCTGACGGCATTCGCCTGAAGCTGCCTTTGGTTCTTTTCATAAGGATTGGAAGGATACTTAATCTTAGTAGAAGTTGTTCCTCCAGATACATAGTTCTTCCCGCATTCTGGACAGACGGCTGTTTCAATCCGCACTGAGACAGACAATACCTCTCCGTCTTTCTTTGCCGCTTTCGCGTAGGCATTGGCAACATGCTCTCCCTCATGGGCACGCACACGGCTTGCCGCAGCTTCTGGCGAAATATGAGCAGCAGCTTTAAACGATACGTTCTCGTCGGAACCATCCTGATACTTTCTGTTCTCGCAAGTCTCACACTTTTCTCCCGGCTCTTTCCTGCGAAATCCTGTTTCCTTTGGCTCTTCTGCTTCTTCTGCCCCAGTCACAGTCCTTTGCCGTTTGTCCCCTTCTGTTGCGCCGAATACGATTCTTCCAGACCGCCCTGGCTCTTTCCTGTCAGATACGGCGCTTCCCGTCTCCTCTGGCTCCTTGCCGCTCGTCGGTTTTGTTATTTCTGAATTGCGATACTCCCTTGCCAAATCACCGTAAGCAGAATCCATCCCTATCGTAAAACCTGCCATGCCGACACCTCTTTCCTTTAGGCTTAATGCCTGAAATCTTTTTTGATGTTTAATACTCTTCCTGTTTTGGCATGAATCTTTATCTCATACTCAAATTCCCCTGATACCAGTTGCGCCTTATATACTGGCAAGCCATGGTCCTTGTCAATTTCCACCTTGACAGCCTCGCCTCCTGGCACTTTGGAAAGAGCGATCTTTTTCGCTTTCTTCCAGCCAATATAATTGCGGTTATCATTCTTCTTTGGAAGTTTCAATTCCCATCCGTATTTTAACAACTTCTTTGTCCTAGCATGATATTCCAGGGAATATCTCTTATCTCCTTTCAGCAGCTTCACCTTATATTTGTATATTCCATCATCGTACTTCTTGACAATGTTGCTGACGGTTCCTCCTGACACTTCCTTCAACGCCAGCTTACGGCACGCTTGTTTGCCAATCACCGGGCTGCGGCTGGTCCTGTTTATCCTCAGCTCTTGCCAGTCATAAGAGAGAAGCTTTCCATCCGATGCGCGGTAAGTAAGCTCATATTCTTTGGTCTCTTTCCATAAACGGACGTCATAGATAAGAATGCCGTTTTCGTAATCTTTGCCAACTTCAATGACGGTACCCTTTTTTACTTTCTGGCGGGACAGTGTTTCTGCCTGCCGGATACTGGTAATTTTTTTTGCATATACCGGATTAGAAGAAACACATAAGCCAAGAAATACAAAACACAACATGACAAAAAACATGATTGCTTTTTTTTGTTTATTCATAATGATCCCTCCATTCACAACGCTGCATATACCGCGCGCTTACGATGCCGCAGCCCTTTTGCCCATCACTTCTGACTCATATTCTAAACGGTATCATTATTAATTTTCACGCCCCTTTTGGCTATTCTTGAACGCTGAAAATAAAAGCTTCTGAACAATTATGTTGTTTTTTCATTTTACCACAGATTTTTTATTTTGACAAATAAGAAAATTACCATTATACTATATTTTATTGCATTGGCAATATACTAGCCACTTGAGTTTGCGCGTTTTGTAATTTTATAACATCAAAAGGGGGACTGTCGCACTAACATAAATTACAAAATGCGGAAACTCAAAACTGATCATTTGGCAATTCAAACACAATGGGGGAACCTATTATGCGACAACGTGACAAAGAAGAAACTGCGCTATTTTATATTGGCTGGTCCCTGGTATTTTTCGCCGCTGTCATCGGGCTAATGTACCAGCTTTTTCCATTGCCTTTTTCCAAACTACTGCTCCCCTGCCTGGTAAACAGCACCTTTGGAATATACTGCCCTGGCTGTGGCGGCACAAGGGCCTTGTCAGCGCTGCTCCATGGCAAGCTGACCACCTCCTTTATCTGCCATCCTCTGGTGCCTTATGCTGCCGTCGTCGGCGGCTGGTTCCTGATAAGCCAGACAGTGGAGCGGCTTTCCAAACACCGTGTCGAAATCGCAATGAAATACCAAGACGGCTATATTTGGGCGGCCCTTATCATCGTGACTGTTAATTTCTTACTAAAAAACCTGCTGCTAGTCTTATGGGATATCGATCTTTTAAGTTCCGTCACCCTTTGATAATCCCTATTAGGATACAGTCATCACTGATCTCTCTTTGTATATATCATTAATCTTTCTGCAACTTTGCCTCACGCAATGACCCGCAGCTTAAAAATCCACCGGATGTTGGAATCGTCTTTGTTTGAGCCAATTCCCCTGTCATATCCATATGTCAGATAAACATCCCCGTTCTTTTGCTGCAGAATATAGTAAAATACCTGATCTCCTTCCTCTCCAGAAGCCACCTGCCAGGCTCGCTCATTTTCCGTTCTCAGCAAGGCGCAAAGATCTTCTATGATGTTTACCCCTATCTGATTTTCGATATATTGGTCAAAATTCTCATCGGTCAGCTCTGTCAAAACAGCAGTTCCCCGAACGCCCCATGGACCGAATGCCATTGCTGTTTGCGACGATTGTCCCTCTGTCTCTATCAGCTCTCCCTCTTTTGTAATCTCATAGGCCGGCTCCGTCCCCGGTACCAGTAGATAGGAATACTGGGGCGCTCCGTAGAGTGTTTCTTCCACCAGATAGCTATGACCAAACACCTCTGTTTCTGATCTGGGGTTTGTTAGAAAACATGTTGCGATAAACACACAACACAAGACAGAAACAACAATTGTCCAAAATGCTGGCCGCTTATCGTTCAGCACATTTTCAATTCTCTTCTTGACGTTCGCCTCTCCAAATGCAAGTGGATGAACGGTCGCCCTGGCGGGACGGGCGCTGCATTCCAACAGAGCTTGCGCATACGCTCTCCTGCTGCCAAGATCGTAGCCACGAATTACCCGCTCGTCACACGCAAGCTCCAAATCCCGGCAAAACGCCCCATATGCCACCCAGCAAAGAGGATGAAACCAGTAAGCCGCCAATATCATGTACCCCATGAGCTTCCATAAATGGTCATGTCTTGCCAAATGTGCCTTTTCATGGGCAATCACATACGCCCTCTGCCACCCCTCCATGTAAGAGGGCAGAAATATCCTGGGACGTATCACACCCAAGAGAAAAGGCGTGTCTATCCGGTCACAGAGATACAGGTTTTCTTTCCATTGCACAGATTCTTGGACTCTGCGGTTGAGCTTCCAATAACTAACTATGGCATATGCCAACATCGACAAGCTCCCAGCCATCCATAGCACAGAGAGCAGAAAGATCCAGATCTGAAGCGGATTGACGCTTGCAACATCCTGAGGCGCAAAAGATTTAGAAAGCATGGGATTGACTGCCTGATTCAGCGCCGATATGCCGCTGTGTATCTCTGGCTGTTTCTGATAAACGATATCCGGCCGAATCGTCTCGGCGCTGGGAATCAGGCTTAACACAGTCTCTATCAGCCAGGGACAGGTCAGCCGGAACCCGACAAATCCCCAAAATATGCAGCGTATGTACTTTGGCATGTTTTTTATCACGGCTCTTAAAATCAACACCATCAGAATCAGCCAGCCCGCAGCGATCCCCCTGTTGCATACTTGAATAAAAAGCCCTTCCATATGTCGTCTCCTCCTTTTTCGCACAGCACCGCAAATTCTTGTTGCTTATTTTTCATAAGAATCTATCATCCTGCGGATTTCTTCTACTTCCTGAGCTGTCAGTTTTTTGCGCTCAGTAAAAGCCGCTAGAAATGCTGGAAGCGAGCCTTGAAACGTTTCCTCCACAAACTTCTCGCTTTGCAGAGAATAAAACTCCTTGCGGGAAATCAGAGAGATCACGGTTCCATTTATGTTTTGAAAAATCCCTCTTTCACTAAGCCTTTTTAGCACGGTGTAAGTCGTCGTCCTCTTCCAGCAAAATTCTTTCTCACCAATCTTGATCAATTCCGAGGTGGCAATAGGCTCCCGCTGCCAAATCAGATCTGCAAACCGAGATTCAATCACGCCCATTTTCATTTCTTTCATTTTGATCCCCTTCCTGTCTACATTTAGTAGACAACTTTAGTCTACCATTTATAGACACATTTGTCAACGGTTGGATATTTAACCACCGCAGTAATACTCCCCCTATGTCTCTCGTTTCAGACAAAAAAAAGAAGCTGCCGCTTGATTTTCCAATCTTAAAAGCAACAGCCCCTCGTCTTTTTCCATTTTAAGTTCTAATCAGATAATCAATCATCTCGCAGCCTCTGGCAACACGGTTTCCGGACTCTGCCGCCTGCTTTTCATTATAGTTCCAACTATGATTCTCAATCCTGGCACTATCGTAAAGCAAGTAAGGCACATCATCCCCAGTGTGCGTCCGCAGACTGACCGGCGTGGGATGGTCGGGCATCACCAACATGCGAAACTCTGCCCCTGCCTGTTCCAGCCCAGCCTTGATGGGACCAATCACACACTCATCCAGATACTGGATCGCCTGCACTTTCTTCTCCACGCTGCCTTGATGGCCCATCTCATCTGGAGCCTCCACATGGACATAGACAAAGTCATAATCATCCTTTGTCAAGATATCCACTGCCGCCTGCGCCTTGCCCTTGTAATTGGTGTGCAAGCCGCCGTTAGCGCCTTCCACAATGATGTTCTTCATGGAAGCGCCGACCGCAATTCCTTTCAGCAGATCCACCGCCGAGACCATGGCGCCCTTTTTGCCGGTCTTCTCCTCGAACGAGGATAACTCCGGCCTGGTGCCTGCTCCCCAAAACCAGCAGGAATTAGCAGGATTCAATCCCTGTCTCTTGCGCTCTATATTAATGGGATGATTTACAAGGACTGCATAGCTTTTCTTCATCATCTCCAATAGCGCCGCATCCTTGGGCAAATGCTGATAGATTGTCTGCCCCAGCACGTCATGTGGCGGCGTCAAATCAATCACTTGCCCCTGATCCCAAATCAATAGATGACGGTAGCTTGTGCCAACATAAAACTTATAAATATCTGTCTCCAGTTCTTTCCTCACTGCCTCCAGCAAGACAGCGGCATCTTCTGTAGAAATTTCTCCAGAACTGTGATCTAATATCTTCTTGTCTTGGTAATTTTCTTCCTCCTCGGAAAGTGTCACGAGATTGCAGCGCAAAGAAACGTCTGTCGGCTTCATATCGACGCCAATGCTCAACGCTTCCAAAGGAGAACGCCCAGAATAGTAAGCTTTGGGATCATATCCCAATACAGACAAATTCGCCGTGTCGCTCCCCGGCGACATTCCGTCAGGAATGGTATGCACCATTCCAATCTCCCCGGCTGCTGCAAGCTGGTCCATATTCGGCGTCTTTGCATATTCCAACGGAGTCATACCCTCTAATTCTTCCAGCGGACGGTCTGCCATGCCGTCCCCCAACACGATCACATATTTCAAAATTCAAATACCACCTTTCTCAAAAAGAACCCCGCAGAAGCGAGATTCCTTTTTTGTGCTCTGCACAATTATATTCTAAGCTTATAAGCTGGCTGGTCACACGACGCGGATTCTCTGGATCACCTCAAGCTTTGCAGCCCTTTGCTCAAACTGATCTTCCGTCAAAACTTCTGTCACAAATCCTGTTTCCCCGTCAATTCCTGGAACTTCCACAAATTCTACATCAATATCGTCTAAATATGACATGATGGGCTTCCCGTTTTTCAGGTTTGACAGATCGCATTCCAGTTGATGCAATCTCTTTTCCTGTTCATGTAACAGCCTCTTTATTTCTTCCCGTTTGTTGGCCAGGGCGACATACAATTTTTCCTCGTACAATTCTCCCGATTCTATAATCTGCTTTATTTCCTCCAATGAGAAATTGTATGATTTCAAACGGATAATAAGCAGCATAGTTTCCAACTGTTCAATCGCATAGTACCTATATCCGGTTTCCGGGTTGATTTCACTTGGCAGAATAAGCCCTATTTCAGCGTAATATCTGAGAGTTTTTGTAGATACTTTGCATATTTTTGAAAACTCACCAATGGACAGCACTGATAATCACCTCCCTTTTCTTCCTTAAAGTATACACTTTACCGTAAGGGTAAAGTCAAAGGCATTTTTTGTTGTCGGCTTCTCATGAGAAATCTTAACGCTATATAAAATCCAAATCAATATGAGAATTTCGCCGAACCAGGATACTGATATCGCGCCTGTCTTGGCCGCAACCGCACCATCGGAAATTTTCCATCTGTGCATTGCAACCGCACAGGTGGAAAATTTTTCATTTGGAACTGTCGGAAAATAACTGCTACAACTTCTTTAGAAAAAAGCCCAGAAATGCAAGGAAAACGGCTTTAAACTCGTAGCAGTTATTTGTAGACAATTCCCTCTTGACAGATTCGCCCATAGTGCATATACTCAATATATACAGTAAACACTCCACAAAACAACACCACGCCATGCCGAAGAACCGGCGGCA
>OFHA01000164.1_pt1 | contig 60002 bp, 54 predicted proteins | sample 1521891 | NCBI WGS metagenome assembly OFHA01 (sample SAMEA3504089, study PRJEB24116) | mouse gut metagenome | biome: mouse gut; feature: mouse-associated habitat; material: faeces | place: Denmark | collected 2011
TGTTCCCGCCGCAAAAGCAGACGCGGAAGATGTAAAACATGTACGCAGTCTCTTCTGTGGGTGCGGAATGAAGTAAAAACCGCTAAAAAGGCACACTCCAATGAAAGTGTGCCTTTGAAATTTTCTCAGATCATCAGTCGGTAGATCGCTTTCACATCCTCTTCCTTCAGGGATACAAAGCCGCCGATTTGCCCTTCCCTTCCGTTTCCGTAGCAGGCCGTATGCGCCATCCTTTCGATATCCTCTTCCTTTGCGCCAAGTTCCGCAAAATTCCCCGGCATACCAATAGAACCAAGGAACCGCCGAAGCGCCTCTATACCGGCTTTTGCCGTCACCTCAGGATGCGCAAAGTCCATGGGACAGCCCCATACGCGGCTGGCAAGCTGCGCAAAACGCATCACATCGTGATTCATGGTATAAGTCATCCAAGCCGGAAATACCACCGCCAGCCCGGCGCCGTGGGCACAGTCATATATGGCGGAAAGCTCGTGTTCCATATCATGACTCGCCCAGTCCTGCACACGCCCTACACCGCAGCAGTTATTGTGCGCCATCATACCTGCCCACATGATATTCGCCCTCGCCTGATAATGATCCGGATCTTCTATCACCTTCGGCGCCTCATGGATCATCGTGGATAACAGCCCCTCGATCACGCGGTCCGTCACTTCCACATCCTGTGTATTTGTAAAATAGCGCTCAAACAAATGCGCCATGATATCCGTAACACCGCAGGCTGTCTGATAGGCAGGCAGCGTCTGCGTCAGTGCGGGATTCAAAATCGAAAATGCCGGACGAAGCGCCTCACCGTGACCGCCCCGCTTAAGCATCCCTTCCTCCTTTGTGATTACGGAATCCGGGCTGCCCTCACTGCCTGCCGCCGCTATGGTCAAAACGGTTCCGATGGGAAGCGCCTTCTCCACCATTTTTCCCTGATAATAATCCCAGAAATCTCCGTCATACAGCGTTCCTGCAGCAATTGCCTTTGAGGAATCGATACTGCTGCCGCCGCCCACCGCCAGCACAAAGTCCACCTTTTCCTTCCGACAGAGCTCAATTCCTTCATATACCAGGCCGCTCCTGGGATTCGGCTTTACACCGCCCAGCTCTACGTAAGAAATGCCTTCCGCTTCCAGAGACGCTTTCACCCTGTCAAGGAGCCCTGAGCGCACCACGCTTCCGCCGCCGTAATGGACCAGCACCCTGCTTCCGCCAAAGCGCTTCACATATTTTCCGGTATTGTTCTCCTCCTCTTTTCCAAATACAAAGTAGGTTGGGCTGTAAAAAGTAAAGTTTTCCATGTAATATCCTTCTTTCTTTATTTTATATCATTGCTTTATATTTCAGGCTGTCATCGCCTCCTGTGCGGCTTGGGATTGGCGCCCTATGTCCGCGTCAGTATTCTATCTGCACCGTCTGTAATATTTCAGGCGCATTTCGAATCCGACAGGTTATGGTACAGACTCCATGTTCTCCTTCATCCACGGGAAATTCTTTATTTTCACTAAAATCCTGTACCAGATATTCTCCTTTATCGGCAGGCTCCGTCGGCGTCAGTACTATTTTATACTCTATTCCCGCCTCCCTGTTTGATGCGATCCGCATATGCTTACTCTGGCCATCTTCTCTATAATAGATACCGTACAACTCCGGTTCTTTTTTTTCCAGTTTTTCACTGTAGGTATCATAGAAATATTTTTCATTCTCCTCTCTGTCACCGGAAGCTATCTGCCAGAAAAAATCCGTAAACAATTGGGAGCCGTCCGCGTTCAGATGCTCCACATCCATATAGTACTTCGTCTGCTGTATGGGAAAATACTCCTCCTTTGCAAGATTAAAATCATAGAACTCCACATCGTATTCAGCCGCGATCTCCCGTATCTGACTGACATACCTGTCATAGTTTTCCGTGCTGATCAGCTGGAGCTCGTACATTGGAGATACAAACAGTGTAACAGGGATATCCTTCTTCCGGCAATAGCTAATTGCTTTACGAAGATAATATTCGCTCGTTTCCGCTACGGGCTTTTCCGTCAATATACATCCCTGAGCCCACAGCCTGTTTTTATCCGCTAATATCCGTGTAGAGTATCGGTAGCCCTTTCCTCTGCACTCCTCATATCCGTTACCGTCTTCAAATACATGGGAAGACCTGAAATGAATATAATCCTCTCCCTTTTTGTTTTCCTTCGTAGCCCTGATATGGTCCCAGTTGTCAAGTTCCGACCGGTATCTGCTGAACGGAAACAAAATCCCCGGGTATTCTTCCGCATCCGTAATAGAGGACATATAAGCCAGCTTGTTAGGTGAAAATTTCATATAATCCGTAACCTGCCAGTTCCTGAAAGGCTCTGTCAAAATCGGCTCCGTGCCATCCTCCCGTTCCACATGATAATAATAATACAGTTCTATATAGACATGCGAAAGATCATTTGTTTTTTCCGCCTCTTTCAGGAGATAATATGTCCCGTTCAACAACTGTGCCGGCGTCGCCAGATTAAAATTATACTGCCCATTCAGCTCATCCAGCATAAAAGGATCTATATCATTATGCAAATGAGAGGAACCCAAAAACAGATTATCAATCTGCCCCCTGTCGTCATAAAAATGATGCATCACGATACGTTCCCATTCCGAATCGGGTACATAAATATAATTCAATCCTTTTGCTATCATGCAGAATACAAAAAGCCCGGCAATAATCCCCGCTGCTGTTTTTGCTATCCTCTTTATTTTTTCCATCCGGCAGCAAACCTCATTTCTTCCTGTTACACTCTGTTTCCAGCCACGCAAGCATTAATCTTTCTAAAACTGAAAATAGATAAACTGCTGTATATCGTAAATCTTACCGTAAATCCCATATAAAAGGATCACGTATATCATCCCCATAATCGCTGCCGTGCGGAACCACCAGCCCTGTTTTAAAAACAGATCCGCCACATCCCGTCCCCGGTATTTCTGATAATCCACCAGGAAAAGTACCAGTATGGAAAGCAGCAGTACTCCCATATAATGCCTCCCCACTCCGAGTTCAAAAAGCGAACCGTCTAACAAGACCAGCCAGTTACTGCAGTCCCTCATATTTCCCAGAATTACTATGGATTCCTTTACACCGCCGCTTCTGAAAAACAGCCAAGCAAAAGCGATCAATACAAAAGTAAATACGGTCCTGAATAATCTTTTACTGAAACATGCCGTTTTGCGAAGCATCTCCTGTCTGTCAGTATTTAAAAACTTTTCTCCCAGCCTTTCTGCCAGATCCTCAGCAACCTGATAGATACCATTTAATACACCCCATAATACAAAACTCAAAGAAGCCCCATGCCAGAGCCCGCTCACCGCAAATACGATCATGCGATTACCCTCTTTGCGTACACTGCCTTTTTTATTCCCTCCCAATGGGATATAAAGATAATCCCGAAACCACCCTGAGAGCGAAATGTGCCATCTGCGCCAGAATTCCTGCACGCTCTTTGAAAAATACGGCGCGTCAAAGTTGTCCATCAGGCGGATTCCCATCAACATGGCAGAACCTCTTGCAATAGTGGAATAGCCATAAAAATCACAATAAATCTGTATGGAAAAAAAGACCGTTGCCACAATAATATAAACACCTGAATATTCCGCCGGGTTTCCGTATACTTTATCCACAAGAATTGCCGCTCTGTCCGCAATGACCATCTTCAAAAAGAGTCCATATAAAATAAGTAGCAATCCTTTGCGCAGATTTTCATATGTAAACTTTTGCGGTCTGTGCAGCTGTACCAGAAGATTTTTAGAACGCTCAATTGGTCCTGCTACCAATTGTGGAAAAAAGGAAACAAACAATGCATAGTGAATAAAATTTTTCTCCGCATAGATATCTCCCCTGTATACATCAATCAGATATCCCAGAGCCTGCAATGTGTAAAAGGAAATGCCCACCGGCAGTAAAATATTCACATTCCATGGAATCATGCTGACATGAAAAAAGGATAATATCTGATTTAATATGGAAACACCAAAAGCAGAATACTTAAAAAATGCCAGAATACCCAGATTTGCCAAAAGACATACCATAAAACAGCTCTTTCTTTTTATGATATTTTTTTGCTGCTCCTCCTCATCACTTTCCTGTCTGTCTCTGAAACGTTCTAAAAACAGCCCGCCCACATAAGTGGCCAGCGTACAGAAAAACAGCAGGAGCACATACTTTGCATCCCACTGCATATAAAAATAATAACTGATGCCGAGCAGCCAGATAGGTCGCGCTTTTGCAGGTAGCAGATAATAAAGTACCACAACAACAGGTAAAAACAATATATACTCAACTGTATTAAATAGCATTCTGTAACTCCTTTGACGGCTTCCGCCCTTAACAGATATAGTATATATTCCTTTATCCCAAACGTCAATATTCGATTTCTACATAGTTCCTATCCGCTCCATCCCATAAATCCCCGCGCCAATCACACTCTTCATGCCGCCATCTTCCACAAAATGCAGCTTCAGAGCCTGCTCCGGATAAGGTTTTCTTGTATGCCTGCGAATCATTTCCTCAAGAAGGTCTAAGGGAAAATCTCTCATATTGGGAACACCGCCGCCTATCAGGATGTAATCGGGATTTAGAATATTAATTTCCGTCGCCACCGTTATCGCCATCCTGTCCACAAAATCCCGCAGAAGGCTCTCACTGCCATGTCTCGTAAAAATATCTTCAATCCGCGTATCCGTATAGACTTCCCGGCACAGTTTCGCCAGATACTTTCCTCCCGCAATGCTCTCCATACAGCCCACATTGCCGCAGCCGCAGATCTCCCGGCTGCCGGGCACCGGAATATGCCCCAGTTCCCCTGCAACACCATCCCTGCCGATAAGCGGCTTTCCATCGATGCAGATCACATTGCCGATCCCCGTCCCAAAGTAGCAGCCAATCAGAATCCCTTTCTTTGGAATGCCGAGCTGCCGCAAATCATAGTGCAGCGTCATGCAGACATCCCTGTCAATAAAGACAGGGACGCCAAAATATTTACTCAGATACTCCACCACCGGAAGATTCTCCATATAACTGACATTGGGTGCCTGCAGTACCACCGTGCGTTCCCTGTTTAGTGTCGCCGGAAAACCGATGGAAAATGTTTTGACTTTTCCGGTCAATCCCTCTTCTTCCAGATACAATCTCAGATAGTCTTTCAGATCTTCCAGAGGGTTCCCGGAACGGAATATCTCCGTTACCTTCACCTTTCGGAAAACATGTACAAAGCAATCCGCATCTATGGTGCCGATCCTGAAATGTGTGCCGCCTATATCAATACCGACTATATAATTTTCCTGCATATCCGTTTCTATCTCCTGCCCGTTTCCATACGGCAAATACGTCCGAAATGCCCTCTCATGCTCCACATAAGCCTCCATGAGACTTCGCAGCTTCCGTCGCCTCCTCCAAAACTTCCAGCACCCGGATCACTTCCTCATCCTTTATGCATTTTTCGGCACCCTGTTCGATTGCTGCCACCAGATTGTCGTATACCTTCTCATAATGTGCGCATCCAACCGGTACCTTCTCCTCTGTCTTTACCCCGTTTTCATCCACATAGACGAGAGTGCCCCATCTGTCTTCGGGCGCGGGCGCAGTATTTATGATGTGGCGTCCCACCACCTTCTTTTTCCCCGAATTATGCACCACCGGCGGCAGCGTCAGGCTCCCCTTTGTCCCATGCAACGTAAATCTGGGGTAATCGATCATCACACACATACTGGTGTTTACCGTTGCTTTCGCGTTTCCGTAATAAAACTCCAGATCATAATAATCATCCGCTTTCCCCGGATGATGGATGCTGCGCACATCAAAATGCGTTTTATCCGGCATGCCGAAAATACTGATCACCTGATCGATGGTATGTACCGCAAGGTTATACAGCGTACCGAAATAATCATACCAGCCATTCTCCCTGAAATAATCATAATGGCTCTCGAATTTCACCATATCTCCCAGTTTTCCGCCTGCGAGCACTTCCTTCACTGCAAGCACATCCGCATCAAACCGCCGGTTCTGATTTGGCATACAGATCAGCCCCTTCTCCTTTGCAAGTTCAAAAACCTCCCGTGCCTCCTTCGCCGTCGGTGCAAAAGGCTTCTCAATCAACGCATGTTTTCCGGCCTGCAAAATCTGTTTCGCATAGGAAACATGGAACGCATCCGGAGAACACACCACCACAAGATTCACTTCGCCATCACGCAGCACCTGATCCAAATCAGCCGTGAAAATAATCTCAGGATAAAACGCCTCATACGCCGCATTCTGCGCGATATCCTGTTCCCGGCGGTATACATATTTTACTTTGATATCCTCTCTGTTTTCCACATAGGGGATGTGGTATTCTCTGGCGCTGACGCCGAATCCAATGTAAGCAACTGTAAGCATCTCCCTCTCCTTTTATCCTTTCATTCGATATATGATATGTATCACATAAAGCTTCTTACTCCCCGGGGAAAACGATCCCCGCTTCCGCCCGCATTGCCTCTATGGTTCCAATCACATCCCGGGTAACCTCAAGCCCCTTTCGTATCGTCTCATGGTTCTCATCCAACAGAAATTTCGTCATACGCCGTACCTCATAAAACCACCTGTCCGGATTTTCCTGCAGATCATAAGAAACATCGCTCTCCTTTGTGACAAGTCTTACACTGTCAAGGCCGTTCGGACCGCCTTCTATATAAAGATACCCTTTTTCTCCCTGAATCTGCACACAGTTCTCGCCCCAGGTATCCTTCGCTCCGGTACATTCACTGACGAAATCAGCATACTGCAAAATTGCAATGCCCGAAGTATCCACACCGGTACCGCACATATTCGGATAATACACAGCCTTTTTTGGCTTTCCAAACAGCGCCACATTCAGATACACATTATAGTAACCGATATCCTGCAGACACCCGCCCGCAAATTCAGGGCTGAACACATTCGTTACCTCCCCTGCAAGCAGCTTATCATATCGGCTGGAATACTGACTGTAAGAGGACATAACAAGACGTACTCTTCCGATCTCGGGAAGCTTCTCTTTTATAATATCCAGGTTCGGCAAAAAAGCCGTTGGCGTCGCATCCACTAAAACAAGCTGCTTTTCCTCCGCCAGCGCAATCAGTTCATCCACCTGTTCTTTCTTTGGACACATGGGCTTTTCGCAGATCACATTCTTCCCATGCCCAAGCACCGCCTTCACCTGCTCATAGTGCAGGTTATTGGGGGATGCCACATAGACAAAGTTTACCTCTTCATCGGACAAAAAAGCCTCCATATCCGTATATACTTTTTTTGCACCATACTTCCGCGCAAGTTCCCTGCCCTTTTCCTCCGATCTGGAGTAGACAGCCTCTAAAGAAATACCGTCAGTAACCTGCACGCCGTCCAAAATAGAATGCACGATAGCGCCGGAACCAATCGTGCCGAGTTTGATCCGCTTCATAATACGCCTCCATTTCCTGTTATCCGCAGCATTTATCAGAATATCCGCCATTTTTCACACAGCACTTCTCCCGCACATACTGCCCATCACCTGTTTTATTATTCTATCACAAAAATCCGGCTTTCATCAAGACGGTTCGCCAGCCAAGTACAGATAATATTTTTTCCTCAGTCAATCTCTGTCACAACGTCTGGTAAATCTCCAGATGTTCCCCGTCCGGTCCGCGAAAAGCCTGATATTTAACGCCCCTGTCAAATACAAGATTGTCAAAATAAATATCCGATTCAAAAACAATACCGGATGCTGCCAGTTTTTCGCTTACCTCCTCTATATTTCCCACTTCCATTGCGATGTGATCAAACAATCCGTCCCTCCTGTCCATCCATGTCTTATGCTGGATCAGTTCTATGATCAGATTTCCGCTTTTCATAAAAGCCATTTTATTGTCTTCAAGAGATACAAACTCGCAGACCTTCTCAAAGCCCAGTACCTCCGAATAAAAATGTTTGGAGCGTTCCAAATCCTTAATATACAGCCCCACATGCGCTATGCCCTTTACCTCTATTCCCATATGATCTCCTATTCCGGTTCCGCGTTCCTGAAAACAGGCGCCCGGAGGCGCCTGCTTTTCGATTCCGCGTCCTGTATCCTGAAAATTATATTCCAAATACATGGCGTACAAATTCCACCGCCCCTTTTGCCTCTTTATCAAGAATCTCTTCCGTTATGTCAGGAAGCAGATCTCTCCAGACCTTGATCTCCGAACCAATGGTACCTCCGGTCATTACGAAGGGTTCCATTACTGCCGCGCCCTGATAGTTGATATCTCTCAACGCCTGCCCGATCTCCTGCCAGGGCATGCTTCCCTTCCCCGGTACACGCCGGTTCTGCTCTCCCAGATGCAAATGCCCCAGCTTGTCGCCCGCCAGACGGATTGCCGCTGCCATGTTGTCCTCCTCAATATTCATATGGAAGGTATCCAGCATAACCTTCACATGGGAACTTCCCACGGCATCAATAAACTGCAGCGCCTCCCTGCAGGTATTCATCATATATCCCTCGTAACGGTTGAGCACCTCCATCCCCAGCGTCACATCACAGCTTTCCGCTACCTTCGACAGCTTTCTCATATTTTCGATGGCGCGCTCCGTATCTTTCTCCTTATCCATCGGCATCGCCGGATCTAAAGGCCAGTAGGAATAAAGTCCTCCTCCCAACACTTTGATATCCATCATTTCCAGCTTCGGCAATACCATCTCAAAAAACGCCATCGCCTTCTTTACCACCTCAGGATCGGCGGAGCAAAGATTCTGCTCCTTCGTAGGCCCATATCCGGCCGTCAGAATAATACCATTGTCATCCGCGCATTTTTTCAGATCACGGATCTTTTCATCTGTCGCATAGTGCCTTGTCAGCGCCGCACAGGAAATCTCCAGTACATCAAATCCCAGCTTTTTCACCTTCGGAATATAATATTCATAGTCCGCGGACCACTCATGCGTCCAATATGCATTATAGATACCATATAACATGCCTTTTCTCTCCTTTAACCTTTCTGTTTCAAACTCTCTCCCGCCGATGCCTCACTTCCGCCTGCACCGGCAAAAAATACCGTTTACTTATTGCTGCTCGCGCCAAAGAACCTGTCCAGCGTTACCGCCATAATAATCAGCGCCCCCATTGCCATCTGCTGGTAGTAAGAAGACAGCCCCACCATGTTCAGGCCGTTGTTGATTGTTCCTATGATGATACCGCCGATTACCACCTTCCAGACCGTTCCCTGTCCGCCGAAGAAAGACGTACCGCCAATAATAACTGCCGCTATCGCATAAGTTTCAAATCCCGTACCCGCATTAGGCTCCGCAGAGGAAAGCCTCGCAATATTTACCATCCCTGCCAGAGAAGCACAGATACCGGAAATGATAAAGCAGATCAACTGATGCGTGTTTGTGGTGATACCTGCAAAATATGCGGACTGCGGGTTCCCGCCCAATGCATATATGTTCCGCCCTGCTTTTGTTTTTGTGGTAAAGAAGATTACCAGAGCTGCCACGATCAGTGCAATAATGATCGGCATCGGAATCACACCGCCAATCTTCCCGCCCACAAACCTGGTAAATCCTGTGGAAATACCGGATACAGAGCGCGCTTCGCTCAGTATATAAGTCAGTCCCCTGAAAATAGACTGGGAACCCAGCGTAATGATAAACGGCGGAAGCTTTGTAATATTGATCAGCGCGCCGTTAATCGCTCCGACCAGACCGCCAAACAGAAAGATTCCCACCAGCACGGCTGCCGCCGGATGCCACCCCGCCACCATCAGTTTAGCGCACACCACGCCCGAGAGCGCCATCACCGAACTGACAGAAAGGTCGATGCCGCCCAATATTATGGCAAAAAATTCCCCGCAGGCAAGCAGTATGTAAATGGAACTCTGCTCAATTATCTTCACATAGTTCGGTACATTGGCAAACGCCGACGGTTTCAGCACACTGAATACGAGCAGCATAAGGATCAGAATTGCCACCGTACTGTAAGAATTCCAGTAATCATTAAAAGATTTTTTTGTTTTTAAATTAGCATTTTTACCCATCTCTATCTCCTATTCCGGTTATATCTCTAAAAGGTCACGCCATTGTTGCCATACGCACGAGTTCTTCCTCTGTGGCGCTTGCGTTGTCAAATTCGCCTCTGTTCTCCCCATTGTTCATCACAATGATCCTGTCGCAGGTAGAGAGAAGCTCCGGCATCTCGGAAGATACTACCAACACTCCTTTTCCCTGCTCCGCCAGCCTGCGCATCAGTTTATAAATTTCCGATTTTGTTCCCACATCGATACCCTTTGTGGGTTCATCAAAAATGATCAGCTCCGGGTTCGATGCCATCCATCTCCCCAGTATGACTTTCTGCTGGTTTCCACCGGAAAGTTCCGTGATGATCTGGGACAGAGACGCGCACTTGACCTGCATCGCCTCCTCCTGCTCCCTGGCGACTGCCTGTTCCTCCTTCTCGTGGATAATACCTGTAAGGCCGTTCAGCTTTGCCTCCTTTAATCCCTTTGCCTGCACCAGATTCTGTTTAATGGAATGGTACGGGGAGAAACCGGTCTCACGCCTGTTTTCCGTGACAAGGACAATTCCTTCTTTGACCGCCTGATAAGTACTCTTTATACTGAGCTTTTTCCCGTAGAGATACATCTCGCCGGACTTTATCGCCCTGGCACCGAAAATTGCCTCCATCAGTTCCGTCCGCCCTGCTCCCACCAGACCGGAAAAGCCCAATATCTCTCCTTTTTTCAACTGAAAACTTACATTCCTCACCCTGTTATCTTTTCTGGTGATATTTCTTGCCTCAAAAATAATCTCATTACCGTAATCTTTATTCGGATCTTTCAAATGAGTTCCTTTGATCTCGCGCCCTACCATCAGCTTCACCAGTCTGTCCTCATCCATTTCCGAGATAGGATAAGTTCCGATGTAAGCGCCGTCTTTTAAGATCGTCACACGATCTCCAACCGTCAGTACCTCATCTAACTTGTGAGAGATAAATACGATTCCTTTTCCCTGCTTTTTCAGATTCTCAATAATCTGATACAGATGGTTTATTTCCTCTGTGGTAAGCGATGTAGTAGGCTCATCCATGATGATGACTTTGGCGTCAAACGCAACCGCCTTTGCGATTTCCACCATCTGTTTTTCGGAGATGGAAAGCTGCCCCACCGGCACATTCGGTTTTCTGTCAAGCCCAATCTCCTTTAATACTTCCTCCGTCCTCTTTTTCATCGCGGCATTATCTACCACCGAAACTCCCGCCACTTTTTTTGTCAGAAGTTTCCCCACGAAAATATTTTCCTGGATACTGATCTCATTGATCACACTCAGTTCCTGATAAATAATGCTGATACCGTTTTCCTGGGATATCTTCGGCGTAAATCTCGGAAATTCCTTTCCGCCCGCAACCATTATGCCTTCCGTCGGCTCATATGCTCCGCTCAGCATTTTCATCAGCGTAGACTTTCCGGCTCCGTTCTCTCCCAGAAGAATATGGACCTCCCCGGGGCGTACATCAAAATTGACGCCTTTCAGCGCAGTGACACCGGGGAATTTCTTTGTGATATTTCTCATTTCAACTAAACTGTTCATCATCTCCACTACCTTTTCACAAGCTCTGTTCACGGTTTTTCGTTATCCGGCGGCACCCTGCCTTTTTCAGTTCATAAAGTGCCGCCGTATCTTGCTTACCTGTCTGTTTTATTAATTTTCATCCTTTGTGATCAGGATAGGATCTACATACTCTTCAATGATAGCAACGTCACCCGGTTTTTCTCCGTTTTGATGTGCCTTAACAAGCAGTTCCAGAGACCTTGCCGCCACACCCGCGGGATCCTGCGCTACTGTCGCAGTCAGATTTCCTGCTTTTACGGATTCGATCGCATCACTGTTTCCGTCAGTACCTACCACAATAATATCCTTTCCGGCGTTCTGTACCGCTTCCTGTGCCCCCATTGCCATGGTATCATTACAACAGTAAATTGCTTTCAGATTTTCATTTTTGCTGATCAGGTTGGTCGCCAGATCATACGCTTTTGTCTTATCCCAGTCCGCCGGCTGGCTGTCTACAATGACAAGCCCGGCCGCCTCAAAAGCCGCCTGGCAACCCGCTTTTCTCTTTTCACCGGAAGTTGCTCCCGCCTTTCCTTCGATAATAGCCACCTCGTCTCCGGAGGAAAGGAGAGATGCGATATATTCGCCCGCGGTCTTACCCACAAACTCGTTATCCGTTGTGACAAAGCTTACCAGATGGCCGCCTGCTGCCGTCAGGTTTTCGTCATTTACCCTCTCGTCAATATTTGCCACCAGATAGCCCTTCTCATTTGCTTCCACAATGGTATTTACCAAATTGGAATCGGACAGCGGAGCCACCGCAAAGCCCGCATATTCCCCGGACTGTATCATTGTCTCAAAGACATTCATCTGGCCTTCCACATCATCCTCCGAGTTTGCCGCCAGAACTTCCACTTCCACACCAAGTTCCGCTGCTTTCTCCTCTGCGCCCTTCTGAGCTGACTGCCAGAATTCGGAACTCAACGTCTTTAATACGACACCATATTTTTCTCCGCCTGCCGCTGTTTCCTCCGCCGCTTCTTCGGCACCGTCTCCATCCCCGGCTTCCGTTGTCTCCGTTTCCGCCGAAGGTGTTGTCTCCGCCGCCGTATCCTCCGCGGAACTGCCGCAGCCCGCAAGCAGCGCCGCCGTCATTGCCATTGTCAGTAACACTGTAACCATTTTCTTCTTCATTTTTGTTCCTCCTGCTTTTGCATTATTTTTTTATTTCTCACAGGAGACCGACAGCTTCTTTCAGTGTCAGTTCTCCTGATGCGATCATACCTGAAACCGCCGCACCGTATGCAGCTTCCTCCTCATGCTCCGCCATCTGCAGCTTCATATGGAACTTGCTGCTTATCACTTCCTGCAGATAATGATTTCTCCTTACTCCGTTGCCGGATGCAATGATCCTGCTTTTAGATAAGTGAAGCCCTTTTTCTATCCTGTTGTACATCTTATAAAGCTCCGCCGTCATCCCTTCCAACACGCCCTCCATGAGCGCCCTCGGCATAAAATTCTCTGTCCCAATATTTTTGATGGAGCCTCTTTTTCCCGGTTTCTCTCTGGTGCCGGAAAAGGCGGTATTTACTTTCAGCTTCTCTGTAACGGCCCCCTGTTCCAAAATCTTTTCCATCACACCGTAATGGTCAATGCCTTTTACTCCCAGCGCCTCCGTGTAACTTCTGAAAAAACGCTCAAGGGCCGCATAAGCTCTGCCTCCGCAAAGGGAAGATCCCGCCAGAAGATACGTATCCCCCACAAAAGGCCTCGCCTCGATACCCTTTGCTTCAAAATACTCTCCTGAGAGTACGGATATCTGTCCTCCTGTCCCCACGTTTACCAGAATAGAATCCGCCGCATCCTCCACCGATCCCAAAAAGCTTGCCTGGTTATCGCCGATAGCCGCACTTACCGGAATGCCTCTGTATGTACCAATACGGTCAAAGCTTTCCGTTACTTCCGGAAGTATCCCCGTATCCGCCCCCGCCTTTTTCAGTATATCCTCCAAAAAGACGCCTTTTTTTACATCATACAGCCCCAGGCTCGCCGCATTACTGCTATGTACAAGCGGTGTTTTCCGTCCCGTCAACCGCATTCCAAGATAATCCATGATCGTACATATTTTAGCCGCGCCCTCCGGCACAATCCCTTTTCCACAGTTATAAAGATGCGTCACCAGCCCATATCCCGAGGAAACCTTTATACCAAATTCTTTTTCCAATATTTCGCAGACGCTTTTATCGTCCTTTAAGGGTGTATTTCCCCTGCCGTCCTGCCAGGTATAAAGAGGACTGATATGCTTTCCGTTTTTATCCAGGTATACAATGCCGTGCATCTGTCCGGTTAATCCGATCACGAAAATATCCTGATACTCCTCCAGTATCTCATCCAGCAATTTAAACACTTTCCGGAGAATAACGTCCGGATTCTGAATCTTTTCCCACTCCGGTCCCGACCGTATAAAACTCTCATTTGCGATGGTATAGGCTCTTTCAATCTTCCGCCCTTTCATCTCTACGATCACCGCACTGATCGTTGTCGTTCCGATGTCAAGTCCCAGTGCTCTCATACCACTTTTCCTCCCTTCTTTTTAAGTTGAGTAATCGGTTACTCTTATGAGTATAGAGTAACCGATTACTCAGCATTGTGTCAACATATTTTTTACCAAGCAATTCATTTTTATATATTATGTACAAAATTATCTTTTCGTTTTTGTGCTAAATACACAACACCCATGATACAAAACGCGGCATGATCCGTCTTTCACAAATCATACCGCGGTAATCTTATCAAACATATTAAAAAACTCTGACCGCTATTTCTCACAGTGACAAAAGTTTCTTTTCCCGTCCGGCAGCCGTATCATAGCCGCAAATATTATACCGTCTCCCTCTCAACCAGCTCCATACTCAAAATATAAGTCCTCTTTTCCTGATCTCCCCTCATCATCTTGATAATGGAGCCTGCCGCCAGGCTCCCGAGCTTTAAATAATCCTGCCTGACTGTGGTGAGTGCCGGAGTGACTCTCGCACTCAAGGGTATATCATCTATTCCGATCACCGATACCTCCTTTGGCACTTCCACCCCCTGTTCGTGAAAATACTGCAGGCCTCCGATCGCCAGAATATCCGAAGAGTAAAAAATACCATCCACCCGTTCTCCGCTCTCCCAGATTTCCCTTGAGATCTGATAACCCTGCTCCATCCCGACAGTCTCCACCTTATAAACCAGCCTGTCGGAAAAAACGATTCCATTGTCATGAAGCGCCTGCCTGTAACCATGCAGCCGCCTTTCCTGCGTCGCTATCGTTTTTGCGTGCAGAACGGCCGCAATATTTTTCCTGCCCGCCTTTATCAGTCTTTCCGCCGCAAGATAGCCGCCCTGATAATTATCACAGCCGATAAAACAAGAACCCTGCTCCTCCTCTGCAAACGCCGGTTTCCTGTCCACATAGACAGCCGGAATATCCCTGATCGGCTCTATCTTCTGATCTCCGCTGACATAAATGATCCCGCCTACCCGCATGGCCCGGAGCATCTCAATATACTGTTTCTCCAGTTCCACACTTTCATTTGTGTCGCAGATAATCGCCATATAGCCCTGTTTCAAAAGATCTATCTCTATCTCCCTCGCTATATGGGCAAAGAATTCCTGCGTAATATCAGGTATGATCACACCTACCACCTGCGCCTTGTCCACTCTCAGGCTCCTTGCCAGCTCGTTCGGACGGTAGTTATACTTTTCAATGACTTCCCGGACACGTTTTTCCGTCTCCTTGGAAAACCTTCCGTTTTGATTGATCACTCTTGATACCGTGGCTACGGAAGTCCCTGCCAGCCTTGCAACTTCTTTAATTGATAGATTTTCGCTCTTCATATCTGGGTAACCCTTTACTCATTTTCCCTTTTATTCTAGCACAATTTCATAAATTGTGACAACTTTATTTTTGACAGGAGTTGACTGTGCGGTAACAATTCAGCCGAAAGGTTGAACTGTTACACTGTGCCGGATATCGGTTTATCAAGAATAAAAGCGCAGGATATCGCACCCGCGCTCTTCAATAAAACCGCATTTTTCTATGAGAAACATACCTCTAATCAAATCCCCGCCGCTTCCTTCAGCGTCAGTTCCCCGGCAGCGATCATCCCGGAAACCGCAGCGCCATATGCCGCCTCCTCGTTCCGTTTCGCAAGTTCCAGGCTCATGCCGAACTTCTCGCTCATCATCCTCTGCAGATAAACATTTTTCCGGATACCATTGCCGGAAGCAACCATTCTGCTTTTGGGAGATGCCAAACCCTTCCCTATTTTTTCATACATTTTACAGAGTTCTTTCGCCATGCCGTCAAGCACGCCTTTGACCAATGCCTGCGGCGTAAAATTTTCAGTGCCGATGTTTTTGATGGAACCCCTCTTTTCCGGTTTCTCCCTTGTGCCGGAAAATGTGGTGTTTACTTTCAGTTCTTCGCTGGCCTTCTTTTCACCAAGAAGCTTTGCCATCACCGCATAGTGATCCACACCGCTGATTCCCGCCGCTTCCGCATACCTTCTGAAAAACCCTTCCAGCAGCGCATACGCCCTGCCGCCGCAGAGAGAGGAACCCACAAGCAGATAATGCCCCGCCGCAAAAGGCCTTGCCTCAATCCCCTTGGCCGTAAAATATGTATCCGACAGCACCGAAATCTGCCCGCCTGTTCCCATATTCACTAAGATGGAATCAGATGCATTCTCCACAGATCCCAGAAAACTCGCCTGATTATCACCGATTGCCACACTCACCGGAATCCCGCGGCAGGTGCCAATCACCGTAAATTCTTCCGTCACCTCCGGCAGGATCACGGGATCGGCACCTGCCGTCCGCAATACCTCCTCCATAAAACAGCCTTCTTTGGCATCATACAGTCCCAGACTTGCCGCATTGCTGCTGTGCATAAGCGGCGTCTTTCTCCCCGTCAGACGCATTCCCAGATAGTCCATGATCGTACACACCCTGGCCACCCCCTCAGGCACAAGATTCTTCCGGCTGTTATAAAGATGTGTGATCAGTCCATATCCGGTATAGGCTTTCACACCATAATCCTCCTCCAGAATCTCGCAGATACTTCTTTCCCCTTCGGCCGAAAATTCCTCTGACCGAATTTCTTCTGATGAAATGCTTCCCAACGGAATATTTCCCCTGCCGTCCTGCCAGGTATAGAGCGGGCCGATATGTTTTCCGTTCTCGTCCAGATAGACAATCCCATGCATCTGTCCGGTCAGTCCGATCGTATGAATATCCCGATAGTTCTCAAAAATCTCATCCAAAAGCTGAAATACCTTCCGCATAATGATTTCCGGCTCCTGAATCTTCTCCCACGGCAGATCCGTCCCTATAAAGCTGTCATTTGAAATAGTATATGCCTTTTCAATCTCTCTTTCATCCGTCTTTACCACCACCGCACTGATCGTTGTTGTTCCGATATCAAGTCCTAATGCCCTCATTTGATACCCCCTTTATGTTTTATTGTACTACTTTATGATCAAAGTTCTTTCTCATAGGCTTCTGCCCCTTCGGCAAGCCGCCCTAGCCCATCCTCCAGAATACTCCGTGGGCAGGCCGCGTTCACCCGCAGAAAGCCTTCCCCGCTTTTCCCGTACAGTTCTCCCTTCGACACAAACAATCCGGTCTTATCCCGCAGATATGCCGCAAATCCCGCACCGCCGTTTCGCAGCCCTCTGCAGTCCAGCCACATCAGATATGTCGCCTCGGAATAAACCGCCTTTATCCCGAAAATTCCCTCCAGATATTTTTTCGTATACTCTTTATTCCCCTGTATATACTCCCGCAGTTCATCCAGCCATGCCCCGCCTTCCGTATATGCCGCAATCGCCGCATCCACGGCAAAGCAATTCGGTCCCGACACCTCATCCGTGTTCATTCCCCGCCGCACCTTATGACGAAGGACAGGATTGGGAACTGCCACTGCCGCACTCTGCAGCCCCGCCAGATTGAATGTCTTGGTGGGCGCCATACAGATAATACAGTTATCCCTGCACTCCCCGGAAACAGAGGCAAACGGAACATAACTGCGTCCCGGGCTTGTCAGGTCGCAGTGGATCTCGTCAGAAACTACGGTCACATGATATTTTCTGCACAGTTCTCCGACTTTTGCCAGTTCCTCCCTGCTCCAGATCCTCCCCACCGGATTATGGGGATTACATAAAATCATCAATATCGTCTCCGGATCGGCAAGTTTTTCTTCCAGATCCTCAAAATCCATCTCATAGGTTTCCCCATCATATTTCAGAGGATTCTCCAGTATATTTCTGCCGTTATCGACAACAGACTGAAAAAACATATTGTAAACCGGCGGCTGGATCAGCACCTTTTCTCCCGGTGTGGTCAGCTTCCGCACAATACTGGAAAGCGCCGGAACGATTCCCGTGCAGAAAATCAGCCAGTCCTCTTCCATCGCAAAATCATACCGCTTCTTCCACCAGTTTACATAACTTCCATTCCATGCCTTCGGAATCACGCTGTAGCCGAATATCCCATGCGCTGCCCGTCTCTCGATCGCCTGACGGATCTCGGGTGCCGCCTGGAAGTCCATGTCCGCCACCCACATCGGAAGTTCTTCTTCGCCCACATCCCATTTCAGGGAACCCGTGCCCCTGCGGTTTATCTGTGTGTCAAAATCATATTTCATGAAACTATCAATCCCCTTTCCTTCCATATATCATCTATTTTCTGATCTTCTCTATCCTGCACACATGTTTTTTTGTCTCACTGTTCTTATCGTACTCCACGCCCACCAGCAGAATCTCGCCGCGATAATCTTTCAGGCAATCCATATATCGTTTCTCTTTTATCTGCTTCATTGCCGTCTCGACAGATTTCTCATATTTCAATTCTACGATCATAGCCGGCGAATCCGTCTTCCTTCCCGGCACAAACACCAGATCCGCAAACCCTTTTCCCGCCGGCATCTCACGATAAACCGCATACTTCTTTTTGGCCGTATAATATGCCAGCGAAATCACACAGGAGAGAGAGTTCTCGTCATTGTATTTTAAAATGGAAGTATTGTCATCATGTGCCTGCTCCAGAAGTTCTGCCACTTTAACCTCGTCTCCTGCCAGCGTTGCGTCAAGCAGTTCCTCCGAAAGATGAATGGATTTCATCACATTCTCCCATCCGCCGTCTTCGATAGAATTGATAAATTCCTGCTGCACTTCACCGTTCGGAATCCGCACGGTCTTTTTATCAAAATCAAATGTCAGATATCCCAGATGGATCAGCAAAGTCAGAATATCATCCGCACTTTTAAATGTCATCATATCATTCTGAAATTTTGCCGTATTCACTGCCACTTCCCCGCCGGCAATCAACTGTATGATCTTGTCCCGCAATCCGTCAAAATTCATTTCCATATAGACTTTCAATGCTTCATAAGTTTCCGTCGATGTCCAGTAATTACTAAAATAGCCGCCGGTCATCGCCATAATCACCGAACGTGGATTATACACGGAAACTCCCCTCAGCCAATAGCCGTCATACCAGCGCCTTGTCTCCTCAAAGGACATATGATACGCTTCGCACAGACTATAAACCTCCTGCTCCGTAAATCCCGTAAACTCAGCAAACTCTCTGGGATCAGCCATGGAAACTTCCGTGAACATATTTAACGCCGAATGCTCCCCGTATTTTTTGATTGGGAGGATACCTGTCATGTAAGCAAGCGCGACATAACTTTTGTCTTTCATAATATTTCTCAGAAAGTCCAGATACTTTGTCTGTCCGTCCTCCTGATATTTATGGACTCTGAATATGCAGTCCCACTCGTCAATAATAAAAATAAACGGGATCTTCGTCTGATCAAAAACCGCATTCAGCATTCTCACAAGGCTCCGCCTCTTCGGCAGCCTGATCTGTTCAAATTCCTCTGTCAGTTCATCCAGAATATCCGCCTCTATCAAACACAGCATATCCTCCAGCCCGGAAGACTCACTCAGAAAATCCGCCATATTGAGGTGGATCACATTGTATTTATTTAAATGTTTTTCAAAATCATCCGCTCCGGCTATATCCAGTTCGGCAAACTGCTCCCGGGAATCACACCCTCTGCTGTAGTACGCAGCCAACATATTTGCCGCCATGGATTTCCCAAATCTTCTGGGACGACTCACGCAGATAAACTGCTGCTCCGTAAACAGTTTCCCGTTTACATACCGAAGCAGTCCGCTCTTATCGATATATATCTCCGAATTTAACGCCCTCTGAAAACCGGTATTTCCCGGATTCAAATAAATTCCCATACACAGACCTCTGTTTGCTGTTTTATAGCTCCCCGTAAGCTACATTACATTTGTCTCAGATACTCACTAAACAGTTTTATCAAGCCGCCTGTCAGCATCCTCCTTTGTCAATTCCATCACCACCGCCATAAACGGAATGGCAAACAGCATGCCGATAATGCCAAAAAGCTTCCCCCCAATCAGCGCCGCAACCAGGGTATAAAAAGGCGGAAGTCCCACGGATTTCCCCACAACCTTCGGATAAATAAACTGATTTTCCACAAACTGAACTACCAGGTAAACGACAGCGCAGCGAACTACCAGCCCCGGATCATAAATCATAGTCAGAAAAATACTGACCGCACAGGAGATAAACCCTCCGATATACGGAATGATCGCACATACCGCAGTCAGCACGCCAACCAGACTGCCATAGGGCAGCCGGAAGATCAGAAATGCCACAAACACCAGTATCCCAAGGATCACCGCCTCACAGCACTGACCGGAAAGGAAATTTGCAAAAGACTGATAAAACATCCGGCTAAACCGCAAAACATTTTCCGCCCATGACGGCTTTAAATAAGCACGCACCAGTTTATTCGCATGTCTGCACACTCTTTCTTTATCGAGCGCCATATAAATAGAAATAATGATCGCAAACGCCGCGGTGATCACAATACTTACCGTGGAGGAGAGCGCGGTCACCACATTGGAAAACAAAGTATCCGCCCCCTGGGTAATCCCCTCCATCATCTGATCAAAATTAATATCCGAAAGCAACTCCTCTATCCATTCGGCATTTATCTGATGTGCATCCAGAAATGCGATCCACTGCGGAATATCACGCTCAATCTGTGTGTACAGGCTCCTGGAAGAGCGCATGATCTCCGGCATGAGCAAAGTCAAAACCAGCACCAGCACAGCCAGAATACTGATAACCGTTATAAAAAAACTTGCCATATGGATCATGTTCTCCGTAGGCTTCCTCTTCATTTTACCGCCAATCCCCTTAAGACGCTTTTCCACTCCGTTCATTGGTACATTGATAAAAAGCGCCAAAATGCCTCCCGCAAGAAGCGGAAGCGCAAGTTCAAATATTCCTCCCAAAGCTTTTAAAACAACCGAAAAATTCATCAGCGCCGCAAACAGAGTAACGCCTGCCGCTGTTACAAATAGATATTGTTTTGTTCCGTTTTCCATATATACCGTCCTTTCTTCTTTCTTGATAGTAATATATTTCCATGGCGTTCGTCAACATAATTAAAATTTTCCGGCCTCCATAAAAACCAGCGCTGAAGCAACGTCTATCACAGCCCTTTTTCAAACACAGAAAAAGCCGACACCGTCTGCGCTAATTTTGACGCAGAAGCTGTCAGCTTTTATGAGCGTTTTCGGTATATCATTGTGCAGGGCTTTTCCTAAAACCCTTCCTGCTTCTGAATCTCCTTCAGCACCTGCGCCGAATTCCAGAGTTTTTTCTGTTCCTCCTCATCAAGCGACACCGGAACCACATGCTCCACACCGTTTTCCCCCACAATGGCAGGCATTGAGAGCACCACATCCGTCAGCCCATACTCCCCATGCATCATACTCGAGATCGGCAGCACAGACTTCTCATCCCGCACAATCACCTCGCAGATCCGCTTTACAGCCATGGCAATCCCGTAATATGTCGCCTGCTTGCGTTCGATAATTTCATAGGCGCTGTTTTTCACTCTGTCGGCAATCTCGTCCGTGGTCTCCTTCAGCAGCTTATTGCTGTCGATATCACTTCTGATCTTACAGAAATCCTTCAGCGGCACACCTGAGACATTGGCGCTGCTCCACGCCGCAATCTCACTGTCTCCATGCTCGCCTACGATAAACGCATGGACACCTCTGCTGTCCACCTCCAACAGTTCGCCCATCTCATACTTTAACCGGGCGGTATCCAGCACGGTTCCGGAACCGATCACCCTGTTCTCCGGCAACCCGCTGATCTTCAGTGCCGCATAGGTTAAAATATCCACCGGGTTTGCCACCATCAGAATAATACCGGTTTTATTGTACTTTGTTACCTCCGGCATGATATGTCTTAAAATACCGATGTTTTTGTGCACCAGATCAAGCCTTGTCTCTCCGGGCTTCTGATTGGCGCCGGCCGTGATGATCACGATCGCCGCATCAGCGATATCCTCATACTCTCCCGCCCATATTTTCATCGGACGGGCATAAAGAATGCCATGACCGATATCCAGCGCTTCTCCCTCCGCCTTCTTTTTATCCACATCGATCAAAACCATCTCGGAAAACAGCCCGCTCTGCATCAGGGCAAAGGCTATTGTCGAGCCCACAAACCCGCATCCGATCACTGCCACCTTCCTGCTGTCCACATAATGTACCTGATTTTTCATATTCTTCCTCATTTCTGCGTTGCTTTGTTACGCAAAGCCATAATATGGCTTACGAGTTTGTGTCAGGCAACGCGCAGGCACAAATCTCGTTTCCCGCTTCCTTCAGGTTATAGTATAACTCATTTCGGTGTAAGAAATTCTTTTATCTTAAATATTTCCGAACAAGCAGCTTATGAATCGCGGGATTTGCGCAGACCACACTGCTCTTCATCTCATTTTTCAGTTCATTCCCCTCAAAATCCGTGGCTTTGCCGCCCGCCTCCGCCACCAGAAGCCTTCCTGCCGCATAGTCCCAAATACTTAACTTTCTCTCAAAAAATCCGTCGATCCTGCCCGCCGCCGTCTCCGCCATATCGATCGCAGCGGAACCGCTCCTGCGGATATCCTGGGAATCCATAAATACCCGGTAGATCTTCCGGAAACTCTCCTCCCCAAACTTCTCTTTCTCATAGGGCGCGGTACCAAAGGCAAACATACACTCTTCCATCGTTTCCGCCCCGCTGACATGTATCTGTTTTCCGTTTAAAAAGGCTCCCTTCCCTTTTTCCGCATAAAACAGCTCCTCCGTATAGGGCTGGTAAACTATGCCGAGTACCGTATCCCCATTTTCCATCAGCGCCAGGGAAATACTGCTTCTTCTGTAGTCATGGATCAGATTCGTCGTGCCGTCCACCGGATCAAGCACCCAGACCAGACCGGTGAAATCGATATCCTTATTGTTCTTTTCCTCCCCCAAAAACTGGATTTGGGGGTACTTCTCCTCCAGCGCCTTCCAGATAAAGTTCTGCACCTGTTTATCTACTTCCGTCACATAGTCCGAGGCGCCTTTTCTTGTAATATGCTCCGCCGCCTCCCTGTTTTTCAGAAAATTACCCGCTTCCAGAATAATCGCTTTTACCTGTTCAAATTCTGCCATATTGTTCCTCCTGTTCCGTATCCATATACTCCGTTTTGCCCGGAAAAATCAAATACTATACGCATCCTCTCCATATATACCGCGCAAACACACATTGTTCACAAAAACAATTCCGCCACATACACCACCACACATGCCCCGATCGCCACCCGGAACAGATTCCCGTCTATATAGGCGATCACCAGCGCCGCCGCAAAGCCCGCCCATGCCGTAATCCGGCTTCCCGTAGCGCTCAGGATAGCCGGAAATGTCATAACCGCCAGCGTCACATAAGGCACATAATATAAGAAAGAGCGGATAAAGGGACTTTTGATGTCCTTCCGGATCAGTGTCATGGGCAGGGCCCGGATCGCATATAAAGTGACCGCTGCCACAATCAGATAAAGATATACATTTTGTATCATTTCTCTTCTCCCTCCGCCTCTTCCCGCACCGGAAACTTCCATGCCGCAAATCCGGCAATCACGACCGTCAGAATTATAATCTTAAAGCCTTCCGAAATCTCCCTGACGCCCGGCAGCACGGAAAACAGATAACTTGCCAGCATGGAGAGCACAACAATACCGCAGATAATCCTGCTCTTTTTAGCAGGCGGAATAATGATTGCAATAAACATTCCGTACAGCGCAACTCCCAGCGCTCTCCCTATCCTGTCCGGCAGAGCGGTCCCAAGGAGCGCTCCCAGAAAAGTACCTATGGTCCATCCCGGTCCCGCCACCGTGGCGGCGCCGTAATTGTAAAAAGGATTCAGCCTTCCTTCCACCGCTGAAGCAATCCCGAATATCTCATCCGTGATATACTGGGACACTATCATCCTGTGCCCTGCTCCCATCTCCGCTCCCGCCTTCTGGGACAGCGCGCAGGACATCAACAGATACCGCAGGTTGACGATCAGCGTTGTCATGACCATCTCCAGATATCCCGTCCCCGAGGCTATCACGGTCATCGCCGCATACTGCCCTGCCGAGGCATGCAAAAGCATGGAAGAGACTGCCGCCTGCGCCGGCGTCATCCCAATATTTTTTGCCGTTATTCCGAGGGTAAACGCGACCGCAAAATACCCCATCGCAATGGGAATGCCGTCCTTAAGTCCCTTTTTATACCAGAATCCGTTTCCTGTTTGTACTTCACCATTCATTGCTTTACTTTTTATCCCTTTTCGTCCCCGCTCTTCTGTCACCCGTATCTGGCCATCTTATGGGCCCTCTTCAGGAAGCTTCGCTCTCCCGTACCCTGCCGCTGTGAATCCTCTCCCATTTCCCCGTGCGGTATTCCGCAAAAGAAATCAGATAGTTCGCAATCCATCCGATGGGTACCACAATCCAGACCACTTCCACACCGAACCTCGGCGCAAAGATCATGGACGCAAATACCCGGATTCCCAGATTTACCATATTTGCCACCGTAAACATCGCCATATCGCCGGCGCCCCGCAAAAGCCCGTCCGTGATCATCTTGATCCCGATAAATACAAAAAACCAGCCGATAAACCGCAGATAACCGACTCCGGTCTGATAAGCTGCCGCAGAGGCATCCTCGCCCAAAAACAGCAGCACAAGAGGATGACAGCTAAGTTCCACGATCAGACAAAGGATCACCGCAAAAACCGCCACGATCCCATATCCCGTATGATACCCCTGTTTTACCCTCTCCATCTTTCCTGCTCCGATATTCTGTGCCGTATAGGAACTCATCACATTTCCCATTGCCGACATGGGAACGATACAGATACTCTCCACCCGCATCGTAGCCGAAAATCCCGCCAATACCTGGGCGCCAAAGCTGTTGACCACCGACTGCACCAGCATCATCCCGATAGATATCGTGGACTGCTGTAATATAGAAGGAAGCGCCACCCTCGCCATCAGTGAAAACTCTGTCTTATCAAAAAACGGCAGCTTTTCCTCCACTTTATAATGCCTCAGCTCCCGCAGCAATATCATAAAGGAAAGTACCGCTGAGATCCCCTGCGCAATCAGCGTCGCCCACGCCACACCGGATACCCCCATCATCAGATTTTTCACAAAGAAAATATCCAGTACGATATTAAACAGCGAAGAAAAGATCAGCAGATAAAGCGGAATCTGGGAACGCCCCAGCGCATTAAACATGGCCGACAATATATTATACATAAATAAGAACGGCAGCCCCAGAAAATAGATATTTAGATAGATCGTGGCATCCCCCAGCACGTCAGAGGGCGTATTCAGCGCTATCATGATCTGCTTTCCAATCAAAAGCCCCACGCCGCCCAGCACAACGCTGGTCACAAGAAACACCGTCAGCGCCGTGCGGATGGACAGCATCATCTTCCGATAGTCCCTTGCACCAAAATACCTGCTTGGCGCCGTAATACCGGGAGATGACCACGCCGCCGCCGATGGCGATGGAAATAAACACGGTAGTCAGCGCGTAAGACGCCCCCACCGCCGCCAGCGCATTTTCACTGACAAACCTTCCTACCACAATGGAATCCACCATCGTATAAAACTGTTGGAATAAATTGCCGATGATCATCGGCGCTGCAAACAAAAGAAGCGCTTTCCAGGGCTTTTCCGTGATCAGATATTCCTTTTTCATAACATGCCGCTCCTTTCCGCCCGCACAAACAGGCATCCTCTCTTCCCTATATATGGCCGGTATACTTTTTTCTGAAACTGCATCTTCTCTATTTTATACTCACAGGCAAAAAAAGGCAATGCTGTTTTTTCTGACCTCTTATCCTCTCTCATCTACCTCTTGCGCAAAAACTGTTTACAGTTCTCTTTTTTCCGATATACTGAAAGTAAGACCGGAAAGGACCGCAGAAGAACGCGTCTCCTGCAAAATATAACAGCTATCAGACATCCATACACAACAATACGACCGGGGAATCGCTATGAAAGTAAAGATAGAAATAGAAGAAGGACTGCCGGAAGATGAAGTCATCATCCGCTGCGTCCGTCTGAATGATGACATCATCAGCCTGCAAAATCATATATCAAAATTGAGCAACGGAAAACGCCATCTGGCACTGCGCAGCGGAGAGACAGACTATTATATCCCGATCGGAGAAATTTATTTCTTTGAGACAGAAGGGCGTGAAATACGCGCCCATACTGCGGATAAACTATTTATCTGTCCTTACAAACTCTATGAACTCGAAGAACTTCTGCCAGGTAACTTTATGAGGATATCCAAATCCTCCATCGCCAATCTGGACCGCATCTACTCCATCACAAGAAAACCTGACCGCTTCCAGCATCGTGGAATTTACAGGAAGCACTAAACGTGCAATGGTCAGCAGGATATATTACAAAGCGCTGGCGGAGCGGCTCCGGGAGCGAAAGCTGGAACCCGGATAAATACGATCCGTAAGCAGACAATCATAAAGCAAAAAGAAACCGTGCAAAATCCGCACGGAAAAACAGCCAAAACAAAAGGAGGCATACAGCATGAAAAAAAAGCAGTATAAAAAAATATTCTGGGGTGTCCTGTTCCTGTTGGGCGCGATCGCCCTGTTACTCGGCAGACTTGGATATCTGGAAGGGCTGAACTTCTGGTCCGTTTTCTTTTCCATCGTCCTGCTCGGACTTTTAACGGATGGTATTCTTGGCAGGTCCTTCGGACAGATCCTGTTCTCTCTGGCATGCCTGATCATTCTTAACGATGAACTCCTGCATCTGGAAATGATCACTCCCTGGCCCGTACTGGGCGCCGCCCTGCTCGGCACCATCGGGCTGAATATTCTCTTTCCAAAGCGTTGGAAATATAAAAATCACCCGGTACCCCCCTATCCCAAAAATGACTGCCGTCCCGGGAAAAAGGTGGAAGAGATCCTGAGTGGGGAGGAAATCCGTTATGAAGCCTCCTTTGGATACGCCGTAAAATATGTCGTAGGCAGCAATATAAGCCGGATATTCCTGAAAAGTTCTTTCGGCAATCTGGAAGTATACTTCACTGACGCTTCGCTGAAAGATAACATGGCACACGCCCTCGTAGAATGCTCCTTCGGCAATCTGGAACTTTATGTCCCTGCCGACTGGAACGTTGTGATCAATGTACGACAGACTTTCGGCAGCGTAGAAGAATCCGGTTACGGAAATCCCTCCGGCGTAAATACGCTCTATCTGGAAGGGGAAGTATCCTTCGGGCATGTGGAGGTCCATCACATCTGAGCACCACTCCTTCTTACAAAACAGACGGAGGCGCCGCCGTCCGCCTGTTTTGTAAGGCACCATACCGGTATCAGCCCTGATCTATCAGTTCAATTTTCTTTTTATCATATTATCAATGCCCGTCAAAGCCTTTATATCTTCCAAATACCAATCAGGACACTCATCAAAATAAATTTCTTCTTTGCGTTTCTTTAATATTCGAAATGGTTCACTGCCTGAATTATCATAAATATGACACACATCACAAATTTTCACAAGTTCTTTTACAAGTTCCAATGCCCTGTCATATCTTTCAATTATTTTTTCTTCCGGCACATCATGTCCTCCCGCCTCTACTCTGCTTCTGACACGCCATACATTTATCATTGGATCTGCCGTCAATATATAATAACAACGGATAAAATAGCCCTTCTCTTTTGCTTTCTTTAACAGTTTCAAATTCCTCTCTGTTGATAATACGGTTTCAAAACAAAACTCACTCATCTGTTCAACATGATCTTCCCGCTGTTTCTCCGCTAATTGCGCCGCTTCCAGATCTGAACATTTTAAATTTTTTTTAATCTCATCTGCATTTATATAATCCACAGGCGGCTTCAACAATTCAGTAAAAGTGCTCTTACCTGAACCGTTCGGTCCGGCAAACACAACAACCTCAGGCTTTTTTTCCGACACGCTCACTGTACCGTCCTTTCCTTATTCTTTTAGCCACTTCTATCCGGGTGCCATCACTGTTCTCCTGATATATAGCCTGCGTTTCTCTGTCATATACAACAATGGGAATATCCAATGCTTTTTTCTTTTCCAAATCGATCTTAATCGCTGCACTGGCACGCTTCACAACATTTTCATCCGAAATATACTCTTCTCTTTTCATTACTTCCATACCTTTCCGGATTCTTTTACAAACTGCTTCTGATTTTCCGCTCATCCTTATCAGAACCATTCTGAAACATCCATTTTTTATTATAATATCAAAACTTATATTAGTTGACCTGGGATGCCATCGACGAATCTGCGTATTTGGTCCCCAAAAGCTGAATGTCCCCTTGCTTTTCAGCTTTTATCTCTTATACGCCACAGCCCCCTCATATCGATTCGAGCGCCATATAATATCCACCAATCTGCTGATACATGCCTTCAGGTCCTCTTTCTTCAAAGTCCCTTCCGCCAACTCCCTCTCCAGATTCTCCCTGTCACAGACTGCCCCGGGCATCACCAGGTCATTCCCCGCCCGCATACAGCCCGAAGCCGTGCAGTCCTCTCCCTGCTCGGTCGTTGTCCAGTCCGTCATGATCATCCCTGCAAACCCCCACTCCGAACGGATCACATCCGTACAGATATCATGGTGATTTGCCACATGCACGCCGTTCAGCAGATTATAACTGGTCATAATGGACATGGGCTGTGATTCCTTTACCGCGATCTCAAACCCTTTCAGATAGATCTCGCGCAGCGCCCGCTCGGAAACGATGCTGTCCGAACCCATTCTGTTGTCCTCCTGATTATTGCAGGTAAGATGCTTGATCGTAGTACCGCAGCCCGGCACGGACTGTACGCCGTCTGTCACGGCCGCTGCCATTTTTCCCGAGAGCAGCGGATCTTCCGCATAATACTCAAAGTTTCTGCCGCACAGAGGATTCCTGTGGATATTCATGCCCGGCGCCAGCCAAAGCGTAACCCCGAACTCTTCCATCTCCCCGCCGACCATCTGCCCGATTCTGCGAAGCAGGCCGCAGTCCCAGCTCTGGGCAAGCAGCGTTCCCACCGGCACCGCCGTACAGTACTGATAATACCGTTCCCCGGGTTCCTCCTCCATATCCCTGCAGAATATACCGCCTTCCAGCGCAAAAGAAGAAGGTTTCGGCAGAATCTTTCCACCCTCCACATTGTAATGCTTCATCAGCCTGAGTCCTGCCGGTCCGTCCGCAAGCACAATGGATGCCAGCCCTTTATCCAAGGCACAGCCGCTTGTCTCCCCCGCGGAACCGGGCACGGATATACCTGCCGCCCCCAGATTTCCCCCCTCGCCCTGCTCTTTCTCCATTGTATCTCCGCCGGCAAGAGCGATCAACTGTTCCGTAGTCAGGGTATCCACAAACGCCGCCGCTTCCTCTGTAGTAAAATCCTTATTTTCCCGATAAACAATCTCCTTTTCGGCAATATTCGGGCATATTTCCAAAACCGGCAGCCCTTTTTCGCGCACAACCCCGGCAAGTTTTTCAAGCTTTCCCCGCATCCTCCCCACAGGCTGCTTTAACTCAGCCAGTTCCTTCCGCAGTGGCGCAATATGTTTTGTTCTCGTCAAAACAACATCCTCAGGCAACACTGCCGCTGATACCGGAACAGCCGATGACAGAGAATTTCCAAGCCAGAACGTATACTCTCCCTCCTCCAGCATCCAACCGGGTAATTCTTCACAATAGGAAGAAAGCCTCTCCAAGGGAATCTCCATCTTAATTTCCTGACTTTCCCCCGGCGCGAGCAGATCTGACTTTTCAAAGCCTGCCAACCTCCGGTACTCCTTCTCCATCTTCCCTGCGGGCGGCGTGACATAAAGCTCCGCCACTTCCCGTCCGCCGTAAACCTCTCCCGTATTGGTTACTTTTACAACAAAGCGTAAACTTTTCTTTTCATCCTCCCACTTCACAGACACAAAATCCATACGAAAATCCGTATAGGATAAACCGAAGCCAAAGCCATACCTCACCGGCACATCAAAGGTATCAAAATATCGGTAACCGACATAGATCCCCTCCTGATAAAACTCCTGTTCCACATCTCCGTTATTGCCGGAAAATGTGGCACTATTCGGGTAATCTTCATATTGACGGGCCCAGCTCCCGGTGAGTTTTCCGGAAGGCGGCACCGCACCGCCAACCACATCCGCAAAAGCATTTCCGCCCTCCATACCGGGCTGTACAATATACAGCAATGCCTCAATATTCGGGTACTCATCCAGGAAAGAGAGGTCAACCGGACCTCCGGTATTAATCACAACTGCCACATGGTCATAATTTGCGCAGATATCGGATAACTGCCGCATCTCTCCCCCCGTCAGCCTGTAATCACCCTCGCTGCTGCTTCTGTCTTTCCCTTCTCCCGCCACACGACTCAGGATATAAAAAGCAACTTCCGCTTCCGTCTTATCTACCGGTCCCCCGGCAGGCATCATAAATGGAGTTGTACTGTAGATCTGAAAAAATTCCGGCATTCCCTCCATGGACGCCGCTCTCTCCAGAATATCATCCCTCCATGCGCCTCTCGCCTCTCTATAACAGTTATCAAAATCCCTGATCCAATTCTCATTGGTGATCTGAAAGCCTGCATTTTTCATCCCCTGACAGATACTGACGCTCTCCCGCTCATTGACATCCCCTGATCCCGTACCGCCTTTTATGGTTTTAGATGCGCCCACTCCGTAAAGCGCCACCTTTGTCCCTTTTTTCAGAGGAAGCAGATGATTTTCATTTTTCAGCAGCACCATTCCCTCTGCCGCTGCCCTTCTTGCCAGCGCCCGGTTTTTTATTTCCCGCTCTGATATCTCAGGTGATCTTGTCCCTGTAAATTGTCTCTGTTTCATATTTCTCATTTCCAAAAAGTCTCCATTCCAGTTCCGCATGAGCCTCCTCAGCACACATTACCGAGGAGAATTTCCAGCTGCATTTGCATCTGTAAATCCTCCTGTGCGCTTCTCGGCTCATGCTGTTTTTTTGCATGAGCCTCTTCATGCTGTTTCCAGTTCCGCATGAATTTATATATTATCCCAGCACTTCCTTCGCGATATCCGCCGATGCTTTTGCATCTCTGGCATAATAATCCGCACCAATCTCCATCGCATAGCTTTCCGTCAGCACCGCCCCTCCTACAAAAATCTTGCAGGGGTGCCCGCTCTTTCTGAGTGCCTCTATCGTTTTCCGCATGGAAGAGACGGTCGTGGTCATCAGGGCGGAAAGTCCCACCAGAGAAACCCTCTCCCTTAAAACCGTCTCCACCACAGTATTTACCGGAACATCCCGCCCCAGATCAATCACCTGATAACCATAGTTCTCCAGCACCACCCGGACAATATTTTTTCCGATATCATGTATATCGCCTTCCACGGTCGCCATCACAATCTTTCCTTTGGAGAGATTCTCTCCGCCTCTGCCTGCTATTCTTGTTTTGATCAGGTCAAAGCCTGCGCAGGCAGCATTTGCGGCATTGATAAGCTGAGGCAGGAAAATCTGCTGCTTCTCATACTTTTCCCCCACGATATCCAGAGCAGGAATCAGCTTTTGGTTGATCACATCCAACTCAGACATGGTTTCCAGATACTGCTCCGTCAGGTTTGCCACCTCCTGTTTCAGCCCTTTTAAAACCGCTTTTTCAATGCTCATCTCAGCGGGTAAGGCTGCGGCAGGCAGCGTCTTTTCCGAAGCAGTTCCCGCAAACCGCTCAATATATGCCGCACAATCCATATCTTCTCCAAAGAGGGCTCGATGAGAAAAGACCATATCCATAATCTCTTTCTGATTGGGATTGACTATCGGAAAATCCAGTCCGCAGCACATCGCCTGCATCAGAAAGCCCGCCGTGATATGAATCCGTTCCGGCAGTCCAAAGGAAATATTGCTGACTCCCAGCACGCAGTGCAGTCCCATCTTTTCATGAATATACCGTACCGCCTTAAGCGTCTCCTTCGCCTGACTTTGCTGTGCGGATATGGTCAGCGTCAGCGCATCTATCAGCACATCCTCCCGGGCTATACCATAACGCTCCGCCGCCGCTAAAATCCGCTCAGCGATTTCGATTCTTGCCTCCGCAGTTTCGGGAATGCCGCCTTTATCCATCGTCAGTCCCACCACTGCCGCACCATATTTTTTCACAATGGGCAATACTTTTTCCAGTACTTCCGGCTCCCCGTTTACGGAATTCACGATAGCCCGTCCGTTACAGACGCGAAGCCCTGCTTCGATGGCTTCCGGATCGGAAGAGTCAATCTGCAATGGCAGTGTCACCACGCTCTGCACCGCTTTGACCACCCTTGTCATCATCTTCGCTTCCCGTATGCCGGGCAGCCCCACATTGATATCCAGAATATCGGCGCCCGCATCCGCCTGTTCGATGGCCCTTTCCATGATATAATTCATATCTCCGTCCCGCAGCGCCTGTTGAAATCTCTTCTTTCCCGTGGGATTGATCCGCTCCCCGATCACGCGAACCCCGCCGAACTGTGCCACCTGCCCTGCCGAACAGACTCCCCGGAACAATTTCCTCTCTTTCACATCTTCTGCTTCCGGCACCGCCTGGGCACTCTCATTTGCCAGCGCCCTGATAAAATCCGGATTCGTCCCACAACAGCCGCCAAAAATGGACGCCCCGAGTTTCGGAAATTCCGCCATATGCCGTCCGAATTCCTCCGCTCCCATGCTGTACTCCCCGGTGGCGGGATCAGGCATACCCGCATTGGGCTTTACGATAACAGGCAGATCCGTCCACCGCCTCAGTTCCTCCACCAGCGGCGCCAGTTCCTTCGGTCCCAGGGAACAGTTGATCCCCAGCGCATCCACACCGAGTCCCGTCAGCGTCAGCGCCATAGCCGCCACCGTCGTCCCCGTAAAGGTTCTTCCGGAAGCCTCGAAACTCATGGTTGTCCAAATGGGAAGGTCACTGTTTTCCTTCGCCGCCAGCACCGCCGCCCTTACCTCATACAAATCGGTCATCGTCTCAAATATAATAAGATCCACACCGCAGGCGGCTCCCGCCTTCACAACCTGCGCATATATCTCATACGCCTTCTCAAAAGAGAGCATTCCGAGAGGTTCTAAGAGTTCTCCGATGGGGCCCACATCCAGCGCCACCTTTGCCTTTCCTCCGGCAGCCCTTCTCGCCGTGGCGACATTCGCAGAAACAACTTCCTCCACCGTATAGCCAGTCCCCTCCAGTTTATGGGCGTTGGTACCAAAGGTATTGGCATACAGCACCTGGCTGCCCGCCTCCACATAACTGCGCTGAACACGCTCTACCACATCCGGGTGCTTTAATCCGAACAGATCAGGGCGCTCTCCCAGCCCAAGCCCCGCCGCCTGCAGCATGGTACCCATACCTCCGTCCAATATGATCCTATCTCTCATGACAATTTCTCCCTTCTTTCCGATACATACAATTGCGAAACAGGCTGCAGCTCTCACATCCCCTCTTCCGCAATACCTTCCGGGTATTGGAAATCCCCAAAATGGCCGTCACGGATTTCCCCGGTATCATCAACATAGAGGCACTCAGCGAAAGACCTATCTTCCGCTCCGTATCCAGCGCCGCACACAACTGTTTCTGCGTAGAAATCGGCAGATCCCCATATCCCGGACTGAATCGGTCCGTCAGATATAATCCCTCCGCCTCTACCTCAGCGCGGAGATCCTCTTCAAAATGATCCGCCACATTCTCAATCGCCGTGCTGGCACAGGCATCCATAATCACCGCATCCGCCATATTACTCACGCTGTTCCTTGCCAGCAACCGATCGATTCCCTGTCCAAGCGTAACCGCCATCACCACTGCCTCATGACACCCCAAAAGGAGACTTTGAATATCTTCCCCCTCCAACCGCAGCGCGGAAAAAAGCGGGCTGTCAATCGGAATCCTCCGCCAGATCAGCCTCGGCTGGGCGGCTGCCATCACTTCCTCCTGACAGCGCTCTATCTGTTCTTTGAGCTGCACGGGGATCTCCTGTCCACGATATCCCAGATATAACAATATTTCATTTTCATTTAGTTTGGTCAGTCTCGCCTGCATATTCTCTTCCATCCTGCAATGACCTATCCGGAAATCACTCCTGATCCCGCAGATCACTGCCCCCTCCGAATATCTTTATGCCATTCTACCACAAACCGTTATCCCCAATCAACCACCCTCCCTTTTCTTTTGCTCCATATCAAGGCAAACAAAAAGACAGGCAGATCCGGTTAAGAAATCTGCCTGCCAGGACAAAGTTTCTGCATTGCAAACGCTTTGTCCTATTTATAAGGATAAAAGTTATAAAGTGGATAACCTCTTTAAATGGATCTGCACAGCCATATCATCGCCCTTTATTTCCGGGAGAAGAATCCCTCCCGCCATCAGCGTCTTTCCCGAGTAGATACTCTCTTCGCCTGTCACCCGGTACTTTGCCTCCTCCGAAAGTCCGGCAAGCCGGAGCCTTCTCCTGAGTGCGTTGGGCTGTGCCCGATATACTACGCCCTGTACCAGAACCTCCAAACTGTCTTCTGACACAAACTCCCAGAATGACATACCGCTTTCTCCTGGATCACACAGTCTGTAATACAGTCCGTTATAGATCAGATTCTGATACTTTTTATATGATTTTACCTGTTCCGAAACTTCTTTCTTTTCCTCTTCATCCAGTTTGTTCAAGTCCAGTTCATAACCGAAACTCCCCGCCATTGCCACCGTTCCTCTTGTCCGAATGGACGTCACCCTGCCCGTCTGATGATTCGGTACCGCAGAGACATGGGAGCCCACCGTGGAAACCGGATAAAAGAAACTTGTGCCGTACTGGATCACAGTCCTCTCATGGGCATCCGTATCATCACTGCACCAGATCTGAGGGCAGTAATACAGCATCCCCGCATCAAATCTTCCGCCGCCGCCGCTGCAGCCCTCTAAGAGCAAATCCGGATACCGCTCCAGCATGGCCTCCATCACTTCGTAAAGCCCCAGCACATACCGGTGGCGCAATTCCCCCTGCCGCTCCCTGGGGAGAAGCACGCTGTATGCCGCTGCCACAGAACGGTTCATATCCCATTTTACATACTGGATGTTGGCAGAATCAAGGATTGCAAACAGCCGTTCCTTAATGTAATCCCGCACATCCTCCCGGCTCATGTCCAGCACAAGCTGGGACCGGCTCCGGATTGGCCTGCGGTCAGGCACTACCATAGCCCAGTCCGGGTGGTTCCGGTATAAGTCGCTGTCCTCGGAAACCATTTCCGGCTCAAACCAAAGGCCGAACTGGAGCCCCATCCCATTAACTTTATCCACTAATTCTTTTAGGGTGCAGCCCAGCTTTTCTTCATTGACATACCAGTCCCCAAGGCCGGAAAAATCATCGTTCCGTTTCCCGAACCAGCCATCGTCAAGAACCAGCATGTCCAGCTCCAATTCCTTTGCTTCCTCTGCAATCTTCAAAAGATTTTCTGCATTAAAATCAAAATAAGTAGCTTCCCAGTTATTGACAAGGATAGGCCTCCTCTTATCCTTCCATCTGCTGCGGATTAAATTCTTCTGGAACCCATTGTGGTAGCAATGGGATAACTGGGACAAGCCCCCGTTGCTGTAAGCCATGGCAACCTCCGGCGCCACAAACCGCTCTCCCGGCTGCAGGCTCCAGGTGAATACGGAATCGTCAATCCCCACCACCAGCCTTGTCTGGTGGAACTGGTCTACCTCCGCATGGAGATGGAACCCCCCGCTGTAAAGGAGGGAAAAGCCATAACATTCCCCCATTTCCTCGCTGGTGGTTTTATCCGCAAGGATGACAAATGGGTTATGCTGGTGGCTGGAAGTCCCACGGGTGCTCCTCAGTTCCGTAACCCCATGGAACAAGGGCACGCGCTCCATTTTCCGTTCCCTGGTATGACGCCCATAGAAATGGATGAAATCCAGGCCGTCATGATCCATGTCCAGGCAGGCAGACAGGACTTTTGACAGCCGTATCTCCTGATCCGTCCTGTTTTCCACAACTGCCGCCCTTGTAATGATGTCGTGCTCCTCAAACACCCCGTAATACAGGTGCAGGTAGAACTCTTCCTGGCTGTCCTTCAAGGTGATTTCCAAGGTGTCTACCGGCTCGTCCTCAGATGCAAACATGGCTGGAAGGCCTTCCAGCCCATATTTCCCATGGTAGGTCTGATAGCTGTCAAAAAACAGCAGGCAGTCCCTGACGCCCGTCCCCAAATCCGCATGCATACAGCTAATCCGGTAATCCCCGCTGCCCCGCACTGGAAATTCCTGCGGCAGAAAATCAAGGGAATAGGTCCTGTCCTCCCTTGCCTCATAGATATTCCCGGAAAATCCCCGGTCCTGCATGGAAATCAAATAGGAATAATCCGTTTCGTCCGTTTTCTTTCCATAATAAGTGTGCAGGAGGACGCCTTTGCTGTCAGCCTTCATTTGGTAGGTACTGTTTTTTGTCTGGAGGGTAAATACATTGTCTTTGATAATGATTGCCATAGATTAACTGCCTTTCTATACATATAGTAGCTTTGCTTGGTTTTATGAAATTCTTTCCACGCATATAGTATCGCATCCAGGCAGAAAATGTCAACTCCTTATTTCTTATCAGAAAAAGCCCTAATTCCAAACACAGCCTGCACATGCAGGCATCCATACAGGCGCATGCACATGCAGGCTAGGGCGTGTTTGAAAAATCATTCCCGCCATCTGCATCCCCATTTTGTGGGAAGTTTCTGGTTCATTTTATTTTACTGCACCATTTACCACGCCGTTGATAATCTGCTTCTGGCATACAATGTAGAAAATCAGGATTGGCAGCAATGCCAACAGGTAAGATGCAAATGCCAAGTTATAGTTGGTCCCGAACTGTGACTGGAAATTAAGCTGTGCCAGCGGGAGCGTATTCACGTCGCTGCCGGACATAATAACCAGCGGGGTCATAACGTCGTTCCATGTGCTCATGGCAGTCAATACTGCAACGGTTGCATGCATGGGCTTCATATTTGGGAAAATAATTTTCCAATAAGTCTGCCAAATGCTTGCGCCGTCCACGCAGGCTGCTTCTTCCAGAGCCATCGGGATATTTTTCAGATACCCGGAATACAGCATGATGTTCATAGGCATAAAGAACACCACATACAGCACAATAACGCCGAACCTGTTTGCAATCCCAATCTGGGAGGTCTGTTTTACCAAAGGCATCATCAGCACTGCAAAGGGCACGAACATACCGCTTACAATGTAGAAATAAGATACCTTGAAAAATTTCAGTTTTGCCATTTTCCTTCCGATGACATAGCCTGCCAGGGAATGTAACAGAATACAGATAATTACGGTTACGCCGGTGAGCAACAAGCTGTTGCCCAAGGAACGCCAGAAATCCGTTACCCGCATTGCCTCTGCGAAATTGTCAAAACTCCAGCTTGCCGGGAGCCCAAGGGCCCCTGCCACGTCGTTCGTCATTTCCGAGGGCTTCTTAAACGCAATGACTATTGTCATATAAATAGGGAATAATATGGTAAGACAGCCAATTGCTAAAAGTATATTGATGACATTGTTCACGGCTTTGCCGCCAACTGCTCCTTCACTTCCTTTGGTTCCTTTTTTTCCCATTATAACTGCTCCTCCTTACCTCCTAAGAATCTCATTTGCAGGAACGAAATCACTACGATTACTACAAAGAATACAAATGCATTTGCGCTCTGGAACCCAAACTGTCCGCCGCTCATGCCGTTGTTGTAAATCAAGTAGGAAATGGATTCCGTACTCTGGGACGGGCCGCCCTTTGTCAAGGACATAATCTGGTCGAATACCATCAGTGCATTTTTCATGCAAAGCACTAAGTTGATGCTGAAGAAAGGAAGAATCAATGGGAAGGTAAGGTTCCAGAATTTCTTCCACCCAGTTACGCCGTCGATCATCCCCGCTTCATAAACCTCTGCCGGGACTGTCTGCAGCCCTGATATGTAGATAATCGTATTCATTGCAATCCCTTGCCATGCCCCTACAATCACAATGGCAATCCAAGCGGTCTTGGTGTCTGCAAGCATACTGTTTTGGAGAAACCCGATCCCGGTTGCTTCCCCGACTGCCGGAAGGATGTATGTAAATACAAAGCTGAAAATATAACCTACAACCAATCCTCCCAATATATTCGGTACAAAATATATTCCTCGTAACGCACTTTTTCCCCGTATTTCCCGGTTTAACCCTAAAGCAAGGATTAAACTGATAAGATTAACTGCAATAGTCATCACTACTGCGTATTTAAATGTAAACAGATAAGATTTTCCCACACGCAGGTCTGTAATCAAATCTTTGAAGTTCCGAAGCCCTACTATGTCAAAGTCGCCGTACCCTTTGTAATTGGTAAGGCCATAGTAAAAGCCTTTTAAAAGCGGAAGGGTATTGAAGCAAAAGAACAGGATAAGCACAGGAATCAGCATCCCAAGAAAAACCTTATCGTTTTTGGTCCATAATTTATCTCTCTTTCCTTCATTTCCCATGGTCTATTCCCCCTTTTCCTGATATTTTTGCACTTTGCTGATGATGTCTTTGTTGTACCTCACCCATTCTTTGTCAAATCTGGTAAGGAAGGTGTCCAGTGCATTGCTGCTGTTATCGAACAGATAAGTCTGAATCATGGCGTCTACTGCCATCTCACTGGGATAGTGGTGGTCCTGATAGTCCGCAACGATTCCATTTTCTATGTACTCTTTCATGCCGTCCAGTTCCGGAGCAATCTCAAAATCACCTTTCTTACACGGTACTGCACTCTGGTCGTTCAGGTAATCCTGAACATTTTCGTCTTCCAACAGAAATCTTAATACTTCATAAGCCTCTTCTTTGTGTTCACAGTCTTCCATTATGCAGAACATCAAGTCATTACCGGAGTTCAGGATGTTTTCCTCTGCAACGCTGCTTGCCGGGAATACAAAAGAGTCAATGTTCATATCCGGGTTTACGGATTTAATCTGGGGGATTGCATAGTTCCCGATCACATACATGGCTGACTGCTCCCTTGCAAAAGCGGTACATGCATCGTTGTAGCTGTATGCCACTGGGTTAGGCTGCCCATATTTCAGAAGTTCCTTATCCTTCACTGCAATTTCCTCATAAGCTTCTGAGAATGTGGCGTTGCCGCTGTTTACCTGATATGCAATGTCCGTCCCGCACAGGTTTACTGCAATTGCGTTCCATGGAGCAAGGCAGGTCCATGTGTCTTTATACCCAAAGTACAGCGGCTGTATGCCTTCTGCTGCAATGGTTTCGCAAAGCTGGTTGAACTCCTCCCATGTAGTTGGGATTTGCCACCCATGTTCCTCAAACATATCCCGGTTGTAAAGGACGCCTGCTGCATTTGCCATATATGGCACTGCGTATACGCCTTCCTGCGGGACATACTCCAAATCCTTATTGGTGGCAAGATAATTTTCCTTGATGTCGGATAACCCGTCAAAATCCGAAATATCCATCAGCATCTTGGCATCCAGGAAGTTGGAATAGTTGATGTCGCCGCCGATTCCGATGATGTCCGGGTTGTTTTCCCGGATAAACCTTGTTTTCAGGATTACCATGGCATCATTCGGGGAATCAATCACCAACTTAATGTTGTCGTGGGTCTGGTTGAATTTTTCTTCCAAAGCTTCAAATACGTCCACTGCCTCCGGTTTGTAGTGGACAAGTTCAATCACAACCTTTCCGTCCGCATCATCCTTGCTGCCGCAGCCGCCAAGCAGAAGCCCTAAGACAGTTGCCATAGCAAGGAATAACGCCAATACTCTTTTCTTTTTCTTTGCCATTTTTAACCTCCTCGTCTTTTTAAACAAATTTTCTGTTGGAACCTTGCTCTTTGCATTGCTAATTTTATTTTGTTATGTTTTGTTTTGCAATATATTATGTGCATAACCAATTTTTTATACAAATTTTATAAATATTTTATGTATATTTTATACAAAAAAATTGGCAGCGGAACTTAGCTGTCCGCTGCCTGCCTTCTTTTCTTCTGCATTTTTGGGTATATTCACTGAATTTGCCGCTGTCTTCGGCGTATATACATATCTTTTTTACCCTTACCGCGTTTGGATGCGAAAGGGTTTCCGGTGTTCTGCCGGGGCAAGTTATGTGCCCGCAGCTTTTTTTCTGTTACGGCAGGCTTATTAGCTTTCCATCATGCATAACCTTATGGTGCTAATTAATATTCCTTATGCTTTCCCGCACAATCAGCTCCACCGGCAGCTTAAAGGATTTTGCGATAATTTCCTCCCCCTTAATCCGCTGCATCAGGAGTTTCACGGCCTCCTCGCCCTTTTCCTTCACCGACTGGCGGACGGTGGTAAGCATGGGCCTGCTAAGGCGGGCATAAATGTTGTCATCAAACCCCGCCACGGAAATATCATCCGGCACCTTAAGCCCTTCCCCAAAGAAAATGCTGATGGCTTCATTTGCCAGTAAATCTGACACTACAAAAACTGCCGTATACCCTTCCTCCTTTGCCTTAAGGGCAAAATTGCGCAATGCTTCCCGCCTTAGGTTCCTCCCTGCCGGCAGGTAATAATAATTCTTGTTGTCATAAGCAATGCCATAACCCTCCAGGGCATCGCAATATCCCCGGAACCGCTCATAGGTGCTGGACACCGGGTTTTTCTTATCGCAGAAAAAAGCAATTTTCCGGTGCCCTTCCTTTAACATGAATTCCGTAATCTGTTTTCCTCCCTCATAATCTGCAATCCCTACGTTGTCGTACTCCCCTTCCCCGCAATCCACAAATACCAGGGGCTTCCCTACCCTCTGGGCAAACTCCTGGCATTCCCAGGGGTCAAACCCAATCACAATCCCGCCTTCAATATTGCGGGCCTGTAGTTTCTGGAAAATATCCTGCTCATCTTTTGGGACGCTGCAGACTGGATATCTGCCGTATTCCTGCAATTTCATGCAGATGGAATTCAAAAGTTCGGCGCAGAAGGGGTCTGCAATGACGCTTTCTTTATACCTCAGGCAGAAATCCACCGATATTAATTTCAATGCCTTTCCGTACTCTTCCTGATGGACGGTTTTCTCAAACCCGTACTGCACCAGTGCCTGCTCTATTCTCTGCCTTGTGGCAGAGGACATTTTTTCAGTATGCCCATTCACAACGTTTGACACCGTTGTAGGGCTGATACCTAATATCGACGCAACTTCTTTAATTGTAATCATAAGCACTCCCTGACTTTGCTGTTCTGCTGGATTTCTATCTCTTGTTGACGGTTATTGCTGGCTTAATTCACTCAATTATTCTCTTTTGTTGCATAGCCGCCCCATGCATGGATGGACGGGAACCCCCGCTTTCCCATACATGGGCTGGCTAACTTGTCATAGTCCTGTTCCGAAATTAATTCCTTCCAAATGCACAGGCTTTTCGGCCTTGCCATTATCCTGCCTGGGATTACTGGTTCCCATGGACAATCTTCCACACATCGTCTGGTTCCGGCATGGAGCGGATGGCGCCCTTCTTGGTGGTTACCAGATAAGCCGCCGCATTGGCAAAGGAAAGCATATTTTCCAAATCTTCTTTTTTCAGGCTGTCAATGTCCCTGTCTAACAGGCCATTTAAGATGCTGCCGCAGAACGTGTCCCCTGCCCCTGTCGTTTCAATGGTCCCGCCCAGCTTATAGCTTGGCTTGTAAACCACCAAATCTTTATAAAACGCATAGCTGCCCTCTGCCCCTGCCGTTACCTGGAACAGTTTCACCGGGAATTTCCCCCGGAGGATAGCCGCCCCTTTCTCAATGTCCTTCTCCCCTGTAAGGAATTCCACTTCCTCCTCGGAAATCTTGCACACGTCGCATTTGCCCAGGCCATATTCCATTTTCTCTTTTGCAACGCTTAAGTCTTTCCAAAGTGGGATCCTTAAATTCGGGTCAAAGGAAACCAGCACCCCGTTTTCTTTTGCAATATTTACCGCTTTCTCCGTGGCCCTGCACACGCCCTCATGGGTCATGGATAAGGTGCCGAAATGGAAAATCCGGCTGTTTTTCACCTGTTCCCCGTCTACTTCATCTTCTGAAAGCATCATGTCTGCCCCGGGGTTCCGGTAAAATGCAAAATCCCGGTCGCCATTTTCAAAGGTTTTTACAAAAGCAAGTGTAGTCTTTACCTCGTCGTCAAAGCAAAGGCCGTCCCTGCCGATCTTTAAGTCTGCCAACGTGTCCCGCAGCAGGTATCCAAACTGGTCTTTCCCTACCTTGCCGATAAAGTTGGTAGACCGGCCGCACTTATTCAGCAGGGCAAGCACATTACAGGGCGCCCCGCCCGGGTTTGCTTCCAGCAGGGAATTTCCCTGGTCAGATTCCCCCGTATACGTAAAATCAATCAGCAGTTCCCCCAATGCAGTTACATCATACTTCGCCATTTCTTATCTTCCTCCTATCCTTCTGGTACATCTATATGCCTTTGGGCAGCGTGCCCCTAGAGCGTGTCTGAAAATTGCTTTCTGACACGCTCTAGCAGGCGCTTTACATGCGCTCAGGAGCTTCAAACCCCAGCACCCTAATGCATAACTCCAATGCTTTCTTTGTAAGCCCTAATAACTTAATATAGCCTGCCTGCACCATTTCATCCTGCTCCCCTATGATTTTTGTTTCATGGTAAAAATGGTTGAAGGCATTTGCAAGGTCATAAATATAGGCGCACACCTTATGGGGCGCTTTTTCTTCAAATGCAGTTTCCATCATGCCATTGAATTTACTGATTTCCAGCATCAGCGCTTTTTCGCTGTCCGTATGCGCCGGCAAAATCTGCGCCTGTGGGGGCAGCTCCCGCTGTGCCTGGTATTTTTTCAAAATGGATTTGATGCGCACAATGGTGTATAAAATGTACGGGCCGGTATTCCCCTCAAAAGAGGTAAACCGCTCAATGTCAAACATATAATCCTTGGACGCCTGGTTGGACAAATCCCCGTATTTGATGGCGGAAAGCCCAACCACCTTGGCGGTTTCCCGGCCTTCTTCCTCATCCACCGTGTGGTTGTCCGAAATCTTTTTGTACATCTCCTCTTGGATGCCGGACACTAAGTACTCCAGCCGCATGACACCCCCTTCCCTTGTCTTGAAGGGCTTGCCGTCCTTCCCGTTCATGGTGCCGAAGCCCAAAAACGTCAGCTTGGTTTCCGGGCCTACCAGGCCGGTCTTCCTTGCACAGCGGAACACTTGGGTGAAATACAGCTCCTGCCGCTTGTCTACCACATAAATGATTTCGTCAGGATGGTAGTCCTCCATGCGCCAGACAATGGTAGCAAGGTCTGTGGTATTGTAAAGGGACGCCCCGTCTGATTTTAAAATCATGCAGGGAGGGATTTCCTTGGTATCCCCCTCCTCCTTCACATCCACCACCAGCGCCCCTTCGCTGATATAGGCAAACCCATCCTGTTTCATCTTCTCCACCATGGCAGGGATGTAAGGCTGTGCATCGGATTCCCCTTTCCACAGCTCAAAGGACACGTTTAGGTTTTCGTAATTGCGTTTCAGGTCGCTGACAGACACATCTAAAATATGCCCAAGCAGGGCTTGGTAGCCCCTCCTGCCATGCTGCAGTTCATATGTCGCCTCCATGGCTGCTTCTTTGTATGCTTCGTCTTCTTTGGATTTCCCGCTGGCCGCAGGGTAGATTTCTTCCAGTTCTGAAATGGTAAAGGGCGGCTCCTTGGGATATTCCCCTCCGTAATTTTCCTCAAAATACACAAGTCCCGGCTTCCGTTCCTTTAACTCCGTGATAATCAGGCCCATCTGCAGGCCCCAGTCCCCCAGATGCACGTCGCCCACCATATTATGGCCCATGAATTTCCCAATCCGTTTAATGCTCTCCCCGATAATGGCAGAACGCAGGTGGCCGACATGCAAAGGCTTTGCCACGTTTGGCCCGCCGTAATCTATCAGGACCGTCTTTGGGCTGCTGGTTTTCCCGCAGCCTAACCGCTCCCCGTCTGCTTCCATCTGCCGCAGGTAGCCCGCCAGATAATCCGGGCTTAGGGACAAATTCAAAAATCCCGGCTTTACCGCCTCTGCCTTGGCAAACATGTTGTTTTCCTGCAAAACGGACGCAACCTTGTCCGCAATCTGGAACGGGGCGCACTTATAGGCCTTTGCTGCCGCCATTGCCCCATTGCACTGGTACTCGCAGAGATCCGGACGGTTGGACAAAGTCACCTTGCCATACGTGCCATCATATCCGCTGGCCTCCATGGCTGCCATAACCTCTCTGCTGATAATGTCTAACATTTTCTCCATTGTTCTCTCCTGTTGTCCTGCAACCCGGACTGGCATGCCATTGCCCTTTTCCTTTTGGCAATCCGGCATGGGATGGCATGGTTTCTCTTTCCGCAGCCTGTCCTGATTGCGTACTGTACTACTTCTTATTTATAATAGCAAAAAGCAGGCATATTGTCACCCACTTTTTGCTAATTTTGCCCATTTTTTTGATACTTTTCTCCTAAAACATGCCTGAAAATTGCTATTTGGGGTCCATGGTGCTTCCTGCATCCTATGGGACGCACTGCCTGTTCCCAAACCGGACTTCGCAGTCCTTCCGGTAAAAGGCCACGCCATAGCAGTCTATTTTTTTATACCCTTCCGCCTGCAGCTCCTCCATATACTTCTTATCATAAATTTGCTGCAGGGCTTTTTCCGCGTCTTCCTCCAGGCTGTCAATGGAACCGGAAACTTTCAGTTCCAGAATAAATGACCTGCCCCGCAACGAAGGGCTCTTTACCATAATGTCCAAACGCCCGTTTCCAGATTCCCGGTTGGACTTTACGGTATAATTTTCGCTTTGGCTTAAGATCCCGGCCAGAAAACCATGGTAAAAATTTTCTGCACTGTCGTAGAAGCTTATGGTATGGAAAAGCTGGACTGTGAGGATCTCCCCCATGCGCACTGCGTCCCCCTCCTCCATGGCGCGGTACAGGCTGTGGAAATTTTCTTTCTTAATCCGGTCCTTCAGCAGGCCCATGATCGTGGACTGGTAGATAGTCTTAACCTCAATATTGGGGATCCGTGTGCGCAGGCAGACGGTAGACTCCTTGAAGTATTCGCTCTCCTTTGTCAGGTATCCCGTAAAGTACAGGAAATTCCATAGGTTCTCCCCATTGCTGTGCATGTCCCCATAAGTGACTTCCTCATGCACCTGGATGTCCAGCGTCCCCCCGTCCAGAAGCTTCTCAATCTGCCCCATTGCTTCCCGGCCTGCCCTTGCAGCCATCTCCCTGATGATATCGTTGGATCTGGTATTCACCCAATAAGGGCGCGGGAAGGCATTGCCGTCCGCCCATAAGTCAGACGTAAAGTTAATGGCGCTCCATGGGTTGTAAACCTCTGTGTTCCCAAAGACATACCCGTCATACCATTCCTTCATGGTGGGGAAACGGCTTCCCACGCCATAGTATTCCATCATCTGCAGCACTTCCGGCTCTGTAAACCCAAAATGCTCGCTATACTTTTTATCAAGGACAGAAACAATCCCCAAATGGTTCAGCCCTGTAAAAATGCTCTCCCTGGAAATCCGCAAACATCCCGTAATCACTGAAAACTGCAGGTAATCGTTTGTCTTTAATGCAGACTCAAACAACGACCGGAGAAAACCCACCATTTCGTCGTAAAACCCCCGGAAATATGCATTTTCCAAGGGGACGTCATATTCATCCAGTAAGATAACGCTATTCTTCCCTGTCACCTGGTACATACATCGGCTAAACAGCAGCAGGGAATTGCGGATTTCTTTTTCCTCTGCCCGCTCCTCTGCAATGGAAAGGTAGCCCTCATAGTCTTTCATAGAAAGCTTTGTTTTCCCTTGTTCCACAACGCCCCTGTGCCTTTCAAATTCAACTGCAATCCCTTTTTGTATCATATAATAGGCAGTTTCGAAATCCTCCTGCTTCGCGGACTTTAATGTCAGGGTCAGCACTGGGAACTGCCCCATAAAATGAGTGTAGCGCTCTCCTGCGTCCATAATTTTCAGCCCGCCAAACAGGCTTTTGTTCTGCGCATTTTTTCCTGCATCCCCAGTGTCCTCAAAAAAATACCGGAGCATGCTTAAGTTCAGGGTTTTCCCAAAACGCCTTGGGCGGGTGAAGAGGTTCACCTTCCCCTTTAAGTCCAGCAGCTCTTTGATAAATAATGTTTTATCTACATAATAATAGCCATTCGTGCGCATATCTTCAAAGTTTTCTATGCCGACTGGCAATGCCTTTTTCACGGCTGCACCTCCATTTCTGCTGTTTCCTTCCGTTCTTCCAAATTATTATACCAAAATACCATAGGATAAGCACGGATGGAAGCGGAACATAGCCACCACTCCTGCGCCGTTACAAATACGCCCGCCCAACTAAAAAAGGCAGACCGTATCCGTCTGCCTTAATAATCATTACAACTCATGCCCGGAAACACTGTATATGGTTAGGCAGGCAAACCCAGATGCAAGAATATCCTGGACAGACATCCCCTCCCTGATTTCCTTTAACGTCTTTTCAATATCCTTCATTTCCTTTCCTCGCTTTTTCTTTCGTAATCAATGTTTGGATGAGCCAATTTTGAAAAGGCATATGGATCATCCCCATTTTAAACATGTGCCGAATCCTTGGCATATGCTTCATAAAGTTTCTCTGCTTCTGCCCCATTAAGCCCAAATTCTTCACTTGTATCTGCTATAATCTGCTCTCTCCCTACCCCATATTTAATAGCTGTTTTGATAGCAGCTTTAACTGTGGCTTTTTTTGCCACCTCATTTGCATATTCTTCCACTGCTCGGCACATCGCTTCCCGCCCTCCTTTTTCTTCCTTAAAATGCCTTACGCCTTCTGCAAGCTCCTGATAATAGATGTCTTCTGCATTTTTACAGGAAAAATCCTGCATCAGCCTTCCGACCGCGTCATTGCCCCTGTAGCTTCCATTCACATATAGGATATATGACCCATCCTGAAACGCCCTGCCAAGTTCTTCCACATGGCGGCCAATGGTGTATGTTGGCAGCCCCTCGCCAAAGTAATCATCTTCTGTAATAAAAATGATATAAGATTCCCGCAGCTCCCTAAATTCCTGTCCCGCTTTCAGCATACGGCTATCCACCATGCTGCTGTGGAACCTTGCGCGCCGTTCATCTGCGCCTGCACGGTTTCTTTGCACTTCCACATTAAAAAATTTTCCTGCATTGTCCTTGGCTAATATGTCAAGCCGGATATTCCGGCCTTCTACCAACGGGTTTTCCAGTTCCTTTTGCCCAACCACACTGACAACCCTTATGTCCTCCCGGTTCAGTATAACAGTTAAAAGCAATTCTGCCGCCGGGATATTACTGTCAAATACCAATGACATCAAGTCATCATCAAATAATGTAAGGCCATCCACTATTTTTTCTATACTGCTGGAATCCTGTTCAATTACTCCCACATCCATGTCCTACTATCACTCCATCCCTAGGAGATTCCATGCCTGTCTGCAGTTCAGGCATATGTTTTGTTCCTATATCTACTTTCTGTTATTCTATTTTATCAAAGTTTTCCTGATTATGCTATATCCTTTACAGGAAACCCTATTGTGTAAAGAACAAACACACCCCTTCACTTAAGCCCCGCCGAAATACTCCCCATCAGTTCCCAAGCCGCATCCCTCTCCTTCCGCTGCTCCAGTGTGAGTTCCTCATAAGGGCACAGCATCGGGTGCTGCCTTGCCACATCGTCCCGGGCGGAGCCATAGCCCCAATTATAAAAAATATAAAACCGAAGCCACCGCATATGGTCCAGCTTGCGGTATGTTTCCCTCATGCCTTCCAAATGCTTTGTCTTGCAATATTGGAAATATGCACGCTGCACCGAGGATGAAGACAGTTCCGTAATGGTTTCATCCCCCAGAAGAATCCTTTTCTTCATCAGAAGGTGGTCTGCCGCCGCAATTTTGGACTGTTGGTGCAGGTCATCCAATTCATCCCAGCTAAGGGTCGGATAAGAAACAGACTTACGGAAAATCTCATTAATCGTAATAGCCGCTTTGTTCAGTCCCGTGCGGATAATCTGTTTTGACGTATAAATATCCTCATTCGTGCCAAAACAAGAAATCCCCGGGGCTTTCCAGCTACTGCGCAGGTCAACACGCCCGGTGGCCTTATAATATTTATTCAATTTCCAGAAAATGCGCCAGCCGCTTTGCTCGTCATCCTCACAGATAATAATACGGTCCGCCTGTTCCAGAATAGAATGGCTCTCTGCCCAAGTCCCCTTATGGAAAATCAGGGAATCCCTTTCCTTAGATTCTTCATTCAGGGAAAAGAGCTCGCCCAGACGGTAATGCACCGCAAGGAACTCTGCAGCATCGCCAAAAACATGGTACGCCACATGCTGTTCCACGGAAATAATATTCGTTAAGATTGCCCGTTCCAAAATACTGCGGCCATAATTCCCAAACCCAATCAGCACAATTGTATTTTCCCTCCTGCGGAGCGGCTTGGAACGCCAATACTGCCGTGCGCAGCATTCATAGCTATGGAAAAAATTGATATTCCCAGAAAGCTTATCCTGCCCATATGTAGTCCTCGCATAAACCTCTACCGGCAGTTCATGCAAATTCCCTGCCCGCCTGTTCACGCCGATGTCATTTTCCTTCATCAGGAACACCTTGCATTTTGTGCCAATATTCTTCTTTTTTGCCACAATCTTATCCAAGGAAACCGTTAAATACATGCAGGGAAAATTAGGGTCTTCCCCTTGGCTGTTTCTTTTCTCCCCAAAAATAATCAGGGCTTTCGGGTCTTCCTTGACAATATTGGCAGCCAGCGCGTTGGATTCCGCTCCGCAGTCTGCAAAATAATACCAGTTCTTCCGCTTCTGCAGGCTGAGCATAAGGACAGGCATCCCCTCGCTGGTTACAAAGGATATGACAGCCCCAAACATTGTCACCATAATTCCGGCGGACAGCAGCAGGAATACGAACCCTACTGCATGTCCCAGCGGGGTCACCGGGACCAGGTCGCCATACCCCACTGTCGTCAATGTCACTAAGGAATACCAGAAGGCATCCCCAAATGTCTGTATCGCTGCATTGCTGCTTGCGGATTCTGAATAAAAAAGGATGGTTAACAGGCCCAGATACACCACTGCCACCGCGATAATAAAGCACAGGTAAATTTTCTTCCTCGTTTTCATCTATTTGATATCCCCAAATAGAACTGGAATCTGCTGCTGGAATGTATCCAGCAGGGGGCACGCAATCTCACGCATTTGCGGATGTGCACGCTTTGATGTCCGCAATTTGAAGAAATGCCTCCACTCCCGCAAATTCATTGTAGCAATAACCTCTGTTTTTAGGCTGTTCGGCAATATGCTTCTAGCCTCCTGCGGTTCTGCCCCTGCTTCGATTAGACGAAAATATGCCTCCTCAACGCTCCTCATCGTATCGAACCAAATCTGGTATTCTTCTGAATCCTCATCCCAGAATACAGGCTTAATCAGCGTCAGTTCTTTCCCAAACTTGTCTTTATAATAATTGCAATACCTTGTGCTTTCTTGACTGTAGCTTGCAATCCTATGCCGCACCAGCTCATGCGAAACTCCCCGGTCACATGTAATCTTCACAGAAACTTTTTCATGCTCAATCACCGATTCGTGCCCATTTTTTATAATATTCTGGATAAACTTCTCAGCAGAACCATCCGCGATATTACCCTCGCTTTTATAGCATACACGCCCAAACTGCTCTATCTTACGGATAATTTCCTGCCCATCTATATTGTCCATGATTTCAAAAGACGGCTCTATTATTTTCATAAACGATTTCCTCCTTACTCATTCTCCCTTAGCCAAAGAGAACAGATAGCACTTTTTGCCTGCTCTTGAATAGTATTGATAATTATACACCCTGGCTGGTGCATAACATAATTGGATGTCAGGCTTTTTCTGGCAAGCAAGGGCAACCCCGACGGTAGAAATTTTATTATTCATTGGTATGACTACTATATTGTAATCATTGCCAATTTCTTCTATTTTATCCAATAGTGTATCCCTCAATTTATATGGGTCATTGCATGGAACGATAAAATCCGGTATGTCATCATAGTACGCTGTAACTTTCCGGATCAATCTGGCAAACTGCTCATTCGCCCCTTTATTTTTGTCCGTTACTGCATCTGAAGATATGCCATACCCCAAGGAAATGGCATCTGCCTCCATGCTCTCAATGATTTGAACCGCCCGCTCATATTCATATCCCACAATCACTATCAAATGCGTCTTTTTTGATGGCACCATATTTCCGGCATATCCTAAAATTGTGCGCACCTCATTCCTCAGACCCCTGCTCAGCCATTTCTTCTGCTGGTCTGGCTCATCCCATGCATACTCAGAAGCATTGATATAACAGCAGCTAACCTTAAGGTTTGGGTAATCCCGTTTCATGGCAGCTAACACCATCAACAATATTTCATGTGTAAATGTAGTGATATCAACTAATACTTCTGCACTTGATTCCCTATCCCATTTCTTCCTGAATTCCTCGCTGATATTATCTGCTGATTTGATTGGATCCGTCAGATACACTTCCACTTTGTCATAATATCCAGAAAATAATTCCTGCAATATGCCACAATTTTTTTCCACATGTTCTGCCGAATCCATGTTTTCAAAAATAAGCGCTTCAGATGCCAGCTTATATTCAGACACTTTTCTTGCAATAGGGAGGCAACGTTCCTCAAAACTGCTGGAACATATAAACATATCATATAGAGTTCGGACTTTTTCGCTAAATTCATCAATCTTAAAGTCTTCCATTATCCTTCCTCTCCTTCCCGCACGTAATAACATTCTGCATCGGGTTCTCCAAACATCGAAAGCTGCCCAGCCACTTCATCTGTATGTTTTTGCTTATTCATTCTCCGTAACAACGAATGTGGATCTTGCATTGCTTTTTCCAAAATATGGTTCTGGACAAATAAATAGCCTGCAAAGCTGGTAACATCCAATGTCCAGATAGGCGCTAACCTGCGGTTTAATATGTACAACGCTGTCCGCCCGCCGCTCCCGCTGTCCTTCCTGCCAATGGTAGATTTATGGAAATACCCCAGCCTCATTCCCAAGCGAAAAATCTTTTTTACTTTATCAGATGGCTGGTCTGAAATAGCAACGGAGAAAACCCTTCGCTCTGACTTGTCTGAACGGAGTATTTGATGGAACAGGCCGCCAAGCCCCTCAATTAAGTTCGACAAGTCCTTAATATCCTCCAACGGATATAGTTCGTCTGGAGTCCCTTCGGTAAGTCCATCGTAAGAATCTTCCCCATCCCGCTCCATTTTCTCTTCTTTTTGCTGCCCATACTTGGGCAAATCATTGAATAGGAAATCGTTTGCATCTTTGCGCACCACTTTATTTTGGATAGAATGGGATATTTTTAATATAGGCTTCCCATTTGAAACAGATTCCTCTTCGGCATACATCTTATATGCTGATTCCAGAAAAAACCTTATAATCCCAGAAGAGAGGTGCACTAACTGCTCAAATCCCGCATAACTGTATGTGGAACTGTTCCCCGACAGGCTTTTGATATAATCTGGCCTTGCATAACGGAGGGCATCATCTTCCCTGCGGTTGCCCCTGCCTTTCCCTTCATCATACCTTTTCTTATATTGTTCCGCAATCTCCTGAATTCTCTTCTCCTGTTCGTAATTCTGTTCAAAAAATTCCTCTGGCGATACGTCAATCCCATGGTTTGTTAAGCGTTTCTTAATGATTTCTACCACACGATTTAAGTATTTCTTTTTTGTCTTCCCTGTGTAAACCATAGTCATGTCAACTTCTGAAAAATCATGGGGGGTTTCAATCATTTCCCCATTCGTGGTATAATAATTCTTATAATTATATTGGCTCGAAATTTTCAGGCTAACTGTCCCACTTGTTCTGCTTGAAATCCAGTTGTTAAGTATCCGGGTCTGCAAAGTATCCAGCATATGCGCGTCATCAATCAGAAAATAGACGCATTTTCCAGAAAAACAGCTGATTTCCTTTAGCCCTTCGATCAGAGGAATGATAAAGCTTAAGTATTCATATAAGGAACCTTCATAAGGTATCGGCTCACGCGTAAAGGAAAATTTCTTTGCATAATTTATGGCTTCTAAATAAACCTTCTCCATAATCTGGGACATTTTATGGAAAACTTCAAATATTTTCATGTTTTCTCTTATTTGAATGCCTTTTTGGTCACAACCAGATAGTCTAGGCAGGAAACATTCCTGAAAATACCTCATGCCTTCTGCATCCAGTGATTCCGTCTGGGCATACAAATCCTGATTCGCCAATTCTGCAAAGCATTTCTGCATAAAAAATGCTACCATAATATGTTCGTTCAAGTATTCAGCCGCAACGTTATATAGGCGTTTCATTTCCGTTATTTTTGTAAACCCTGCGTTCCGTAAAGGGATATACAAACCTAAATAATCAATCTCTGCCAGTGCCTTATGCTGGCACTGGCAGTCTGGCTGAAGATAACGGAAAATCATGCTTTTCCCCGTGCCGCGGGGGCCAATGATAAATGTATGCCCCTCTGCCTTTATCTTAGGAAACTCTGTATATTCATCCACGAACAAGCTGACAGTTTCTTCTGCTGACAGCGATTCCGGTGTCTTAATCTGGAATGGATTCTTCCCTTCTTTATTGATACCCTTCATTTCTCAATATTTCCTCCATCTCACATCCGCTTTTTAGTTCCTGCCCAATGTCCTCTTTTGTCTTATATATGACTGGTGGATATCCTCTTTCTTCTAACACATATTCCACTGGATATGACTTTAATGAATTCTCCCTGTCATTAATATCAATATTTACATGTATTTTTTCAAGCGGAATATACCTACGCATAAACCTCATGCAATAGCGGCGCTCCCGTTCCATTTTAATTGTCCTGTCATAAATCTCATCAATGAGATAAACCTGATTTCCAAGCTTATCAAATTTTTCATATGCAAGGCCTGAATCAAAAGAATAAGAAAGGCAAACCTCACAAAAATCCGTCTTTTCCGAATATCTGCTCAATGTCTGTTCTACAATCTGAACTGTGTGTAAGGATTCTGAATATTGATGGTAAATCCGGCTCGCACCTTTTATCAGGCCACTTTCCATTGCATCACTTGCGGCACGGGTGTAATCATCTGCCAACTCATCTGAAAACCGGAGAATTGCAGCAAGTAACCTTTCCCGAACCATAAAACCGTTTAGCGGAACTGCTTCCCTAAGCGCCGATATGGTATCTTTGCTACCATTATATGCCCCACCATGGGTTCTGGCAATCCGGCAAATTGTACGGCGTTCATTTGCATCTGGAATAAAATGAAGATTCTTTTCCTGTGACAATATTTTTTCAATATCTTCCTCATGGCCTTCCCTTCCATGGATGTTGCCAATATCATGCACTACAACCGCGCACATCAAAATATATAATTCATAAAAAGACATCCTACAATTTTGAAAATGCTTCAGTAATTCAAATGCACGCCTTTGCACATCCATAATATGGCTTTCGCCATGTTTGTTCAAATAAATAATTAGGATCATTTTCAAAAACTTTTGCCTGTTTACATTCCCGTTCTTTCCGATTTTTTATCTTATTAATTTCCTTTATGTTCTCTTCGGCATCCCGCATCCATATTTCTATAGATTTTATCAATGCCCCCATTTCTACAGGGTAATCCTTAAATTCCCCTTTTAAATCTAAATATCTCTTCCAATAGGAATCATTTTCTTTTGTAAGCCTTGGAAAATCATCTTTTGATCCCTTTTTCAGGCAATCTTCCAGCGTATGTACCTCATTAATAATGCCATCAATATAGTTCTCTGTCATTTGGATAACCTCTTACTTCCCTCTCAAGTTTCCTGTACAATTCTTTCAAATACTGCTTTTGCCAGCAATGGCGGGACAGCATTTCCAACCTGCTGCTGCTGGAACCCTATGCTGCCCATAAACTGGTACCAGTCAGGAAATGACTATATGCGTGCCGCCTCCCTGACCGAAAGCCCCCGATCCTGCTCTGGGTGAATCAGCATATTTTTGCGGTAATTCCCAATCACGATAGAGGGCATATCCTTCCGCAGCCGATAATAAATGCCTGTATGGCAACGTGTACGGTCTATATAGTTCTGCATCAATTTCGGGGGGATTACTTCCCAATTCTCCCCAGGCTGGATATACTTATACCGCTCAATGACATAACCTGCATTTTTTGATACTAAATGCCCTGAACAAGCTTTCCGTTCTTTCCTTAGTATTTCTGCATATTTACTTTCTGCCGGACGCCTATATGGAAGCACATCCACCCTAGCCCCATTTTCCAATACCGGCAAATCTGAAATGGCTTCTCCTACTGTAACAAGCTGGGGTTCCCTTGGCTTCTCCACGTTTATTTTCTTCCCTTTCCGCGAACCAATCACAAAAAGCCTACTGCGTTTCTGCGGAACGCCAAAATCAGTAGCCAACAAAGTCATATGCGAACACTCATAACCTGAATCATAAAAATCTGATAAAATAGATTGGAAAAAATAACCTTTTTCCAGTTCCAGCAGACCAGTCACATTTTCCAAAACAACCCAATCTGGTTTGATGCTACGGACAATGCGGAGGAATTCCTTATACAGCCAATTCTGCTTATTTTCCCGGTTATTTGTCCGCCTATTCGAGATAGAAAAACCTTGGCAGGGAGGACCTCCAAAAACAACAACTGGGCATCCCTCCCCCAAAGATAAATCATGGAGATTGCATATATCATCATTTATGACAACTGTTCTTTTATGGTTGCGCTGGTATGTTTCAGCGGCATATTTGTCCTTCTCAACCGCATATTTTATTTCTATTCCTGCTTCTGACGCCCCCAAAGACATGCCACCTGCCCCTGAAAACAAGTCAATGCCAACTAAATGTTTCTTTTCCACATTCTTTTCCCCTGATTTACCCATTTTTCCAGTTTGGTTATTATAGCATAAAATCTGGGAAACAACAAGGCAGACTTACCCTGAGTTTCCGCAGATTTATCCACAGAACCCCTAATTCCTTCAGCCTTATTATTAACAATTTTCAAAAAACACCTAAAATATAAGGAATCCCATTCCTTTTTGATGTAAAATAAAGTCACCACAACAATTAACCACTAAACAAAAAAGAGGAGGATTCCCTATGGCTAATTTTACATCAAATACTTACCAAATGAAACAAAAAATTTTAACTTTTACAAATAAAATAACAAGCCCCCTTTCTAAACCGGAAAAGAAATTTACAGCAGACATCACTTATGGCATTCTGGCTTCTGGAAGCTGCCTGCTGACTGATGTTGTTAGCCAGCTCCATGCGTCTTCCAAAAAAATCAATGTCGTTGACCGCTTATCCAAACATCCTGAAAAAGGCACTCCTGCATCTGCAGCGGCTTCTTACCTTCAACAGCTAAAAAATGGGCGCCTGCTGAACCAGTAATTTATATTGATGACAGTGATGTTGTAAAGCCGGATGGCCGTAAATTTGAGCCTCTTGGAACCGTCAGGGACGGTTCTGAAAGCACATCTGCAAAAAATGTTTACAAAAAAGGGTATCATGTCACAGAAGCATGTGTTCTCACACACAGCAGCCACCCTGTCAGCATTTTTCCAGAATACACTCTTCTTCTGAAAAAGGCTATAAGCCTGTAAATACGGTTACGTTCCAAGCCATGGAACAGGGGGCGGCGCTCTTTGGCAAAGCAGCTTTTGCTATGGGCCGCGGCTATGATGATAACAAAATGTTTTTAAAACTAGACAGACTGGGGCAGGATTATGTAATCCGCCTGAAACCTAACCGCAAGCTCCTGTACCACAACAAATGGACAATGGCTGCCGAACTGCGTAACCGCAGGAAGGGAAAGGTTAAGATGGATGTCTTTTACAAAGGCAAAAACCATGAAGCATACCTTTCCCATGCCAGAGTACAGATTACTGCATCCAGAAAAGATATTTATCTGGTACTTGTTTACGGCATCACAGGACATCCAATGATGCTTGCCACCAACAAGGGAATCAAATCCAAAGAAGATGTAATCCAAGTGGCAAGGACCTACTTTTCACGCTGGAAAACAGAAGAATATTTCCGCTGCAAAAAGCAGATGTTCCAATTTGAAAATTTTCGTGTCAGAAAGTTTCTTCTGCTATTACCGGCTGGCAAAAGGTATCTGTGTCATACTGTCGTATGCGAAAGAAGGCATCAGGCTCTGGTTCAGGACAAAGCGTCCTGCATACCGTCAACTCCGCCTTAAGCTGGCTGTTTGAATAGATAAAAGAATTTCTCAAAAATTTAGCAGATTGGTGCTTTGGGCAGACATATTCACTTTTCAGTTGCAGTTTGCGGAAACTCAATAGACTTACAGAATCTGGCACAAATTGCAATTCCCAACTGTCCCTGTCGCAAAACCTCTTTCGTTCTTTCCATCTTGGCATTGAAGCATATCCCCTAACTTTCTTGGGTCATCCAAAATTATTCCTCAATGGACTGCCCCACCTTAAGGCGTGCTTCTTGCTCATTTGCGCCATTTTCAATAAAGTCTATTTCATTCAGGGACAATGTAACTGATCCATCCTCCTCTATATACTTCCTTGCTGTAAACTTGTATGCCTACAAAATCTCAGGCATTGTTTCCAAATCTGAAAACCACATCTTATCCCTTGTACGCTTCACAAACCTAGGTTTTTCATGGATAACACTATTCAGAAAGCACTCCGCTCTTTCCTTACCATCGGAGCCTGTTCCATTAACATATTTACCATCTCCTTCGTACCCCCATTATAGCAAAAGTGTACACTTTGTCAATTGTGTACACTTTTGAGTTTCCCTATTTTTATAATAGCCGACATCGTAGTGCCAAAAGGCCCTGCTGCTTACAGCGGGGGTATCCGGCTCTGCTGGCCTATTCTGTTTTTATGCAAAAAAATTCTCTGCCAGGGTAAACGTCCCTACCGTCCCCACGCTCCCTGTCATGTAAATCGTCCCGTCCTCCTGAATCTCAATGGCTAAATCGCCCCCCTGCATATGCACGGTAACATTCCCATCCACAAGCCCCATCCGTTTTGCCGCCGCTGCCGCTGCGCAGGCTCCAGTGCCGGACGCCAGCGTATACCCTGCGCCCCGTTCATAGATCTCAATGGCAATGTTTTCCCTGTCAATGACTTTGCAAATCTGCATATTGGTTCGGTTCGGGAAATAGGGCGCGCCTTCCACATAAGGCCCCAATGCACGGGCTTTCTGGGGCGTTACCTCCTCCATCATAATCACGCAGTTCGGGTTCCCCACAGAAAGGCAGGTAGTGTTGTAGTCATTGTCATGGAACCTTAAATGGGCGTTTACAACCTCCCCTTCCAGCCCTGACAGGGGGAGCCCCTCGCCTGCATAAATTGGCTTGCCCATATTTGCCCGGACCATGCTCCCATCCCCTTTTACAAACTCTGCTTCCACATCCCCTGCCAGGGTGCTCATGGTACAGGTATCCCCATCCACATATCCCTCGTCCAGCAGGTACTTTGCAAAAATCCGTACCCCATTCCCGCTCTTTTCTGCCTCAGAACCGTCCGGGTTAAAAATCCGCACCTTTATTTTCCCATCCTCCATGATAGGTCCATACAGCAGGCCGTCCGCGCCTACCCCAAAATTCCTCCTGCACAGCATTTCAATATTCCTTGTCTGCAGCGCAAACTCATTTTTGTTTGGGTCCAGCACCAAATAATCATTTCCAAGCCCATGGTATTTCTTCATTGTAATGCAATCCATAATCCACGCTTCCTTTCTTCTTTCAAATCCATTCCTAGAGCGTGTTTGAAAATTCATTCCCACAATTTTCAAACACGCTCTAGCCCTTTTTATTCTATACCCTTATTCTATTCCATTCTTTTTGCATATAACACCAAATAAACTGCTTGAAATATTGTAAAAAGTGCTGTATAATCTGCTTAAATGAGAAATCTGGGACATATTTTGGAAATGGTTCCGTTTTGCACAAGGAGGGATAACTTTGGCTCACACACTTGAAAGTAAAGAAAAACAGGCCGGATACCTGCACCAGAATTTCCGCCTGTTCCATTTAAAAGATAAGAAAAACCAAGAATTTGAATTCCATTACCACGATTTCAATAAAATCATTATATTCCTGTCCGGAAACGCCACCTACCTGGTGGAGGGGAAAGCCTACGACCTAAAACCCTGGGATATCCTCCTTGTCAACAACCATGATATCCATAAGCCCGTCATTGACCCCAGCGTCCCCTATGAGCGGGTTGTCATCTGGCTGCAGCCGGACTTTATCAAAGAGCAGAAAGACCGTTCCTGCGACCTGTCCCAGTGCTTTACCACAGCCAATGAAAAAAGGTTCAGCCTGATACGGCTAAAGCCCCAGCTGCAGGCAGAAATCCAGACTATCCTGCAGCAGCTTGAGTCCTCCCTTGCCAGTGAGGAATTTGGGCATGAAGCCTTAAGCCAGGCATATTTCCTGCAGCTTATGGTCTATATTAACCGGGTGTTCCTGCCGGAATCCTGCCCGCAGGAACACGCTCCCTCCCAGCACGGCAGCCAGATTGCAGACATTTTGGCTTACATCAACCTGAACTTGGACAAGGACTTATCCAACGAATCCTTGTCCCAGCAATTTTATGTAAGCAAATATTACCTGATGCACAAATTCAAGGAGCACACTGGCTACACCCTCCATGCCTATGTCCAGCAAAAACGGCTGTTACATGCCAAGGACTTAATCCAGGAGGATGTGCCTGTGTTAAAGGCTGCCTCCATGTGCGGTTTTTCCGACTACTCCACCTTCCTGCGGGCATTCCGCAAGTTTTATGGCATCTCCCCGAAGGCTTTCCACACCTCTGGCTGCAAAGCCCCAGCCCTCCCAGAAGATGGGGAACCCTGAGGGTTCTCCCAACCAAGGGGGCTGCCTATTGGCGGATATAAATCCCCTGCTGTTCGATGAAATCTTCCAGTGCAGCTTGTGCGTCCTGCGCCCAAGTTTCACTCAGCAGGGTATCCCCTTCCGCCTTTTCTTCCTCGAAAGGAGAGCCTGCCTTTCCTTCTGCCGCTTCTTTTTTCTCCTCCATCTGCACCTCTCCTTTTCGTTTTCTGCAAATTTCCCATACCTATCTAACCAACACCATGATGCGCTTTTTGGGGATACAAACAATTTAGGATAGCAGTTCCTCCGGCTAGCCTATGCTTCTTCCATCGGGAGGTTTTCTTCTGCCCCTAATCCATCATTTTCCTCTGCCATCTCTTGGCTGCCTTCCCCATCTGCAGCCCCTTCCGGCAAAGCATCTGCTTCAGCGCCCGTTTCTGCCATGGCTCCATCTGTTGGATCCCCTTCCGGTACAGATACCTCCACCGGCTGAACTTCCTGAACCATCCCACCAAAGCTGGAAGATATAATATCCTGGAGCTGCTTGCTCTTTTCACTTAAAATCGCCTCCACCCTTTCCTGCGTCACTTCATCCATGGGCTTTTTCCCAGTGGCATCCATGCCGGTTTCCAACTGCTTTTTCAGCATTTCCTGCTCTGCCAAAAGCCGTTCCACCACCATTGCCTGTTTCTTATTGGCGTCCTCTTTCAGCTGTTTGACAAGCTGCTCTGCCTTTTCCCTATTCTGCCTGTGCTGCTCGTCCAATTCCTCCTGTTTCTTCCTGTCCAGCTCCGCTTGGCTGGTGTAAATAATATTCCTGCGTTTTACAATCCGTCCCGCAACCCACTCTCTCTCATTTCTCTTATCAATTGCATCTTTCATCGCCATCTGCTCCCAACAAACTAGATTCCGTCAGGGCGCTGCATTTGCTGCCCCACGCTGCAAATATCATACCATAACTGCTTTGCCTTGGGCGGTATAATATCTTTCGATCATTATACCACGAAAATTTCATGAATAAAAGTGGCAAATTAAGCACATTCTTTTAATACACAAATCCTGTGCCGGCTGCCCACGCCAGCCTGCACAGCGACAATATGGCTG
>OFHA01000167.1_pt1 | contig 59133 bp, 53 predicted proteins | sample 1521891 | NCBI WGS metagenome assembly OFHA01 (sample SAMEA3504089, study PRJEB24116) | mouse gut metagenome | biome: mouse gut; feature: mouse-associated habitat; material: faeces | place: Denmark | collected 2011
CCAATGTAATTCTTGTGCGCACAACTTCCACCTCCATTAAATTCTTTTAATTTTAGGCATAAAAAAAAGACCTACTTCCATCGCCCACTAAGAATAGCACGAAACTGGCTGTCCGTCAATATGTTTCTTGAAAATTTTGTTTGTATATACAAAATATCGTAACTGTTCAGAATGCGGAGATAAAATCCAGCGCTTAGGGTCTGCCTCTTTGAACTGTTGTCAAAATTTGCAGTTTCCATATAAAGCAATCCTGTAATCTTTCCGATATTAATATATAACATATTCTTTATGGCGTAGTAGGAAACGGATTTCACATATTTATCCCAAGGAGGAGAACATGAGCATAGCAGGAATTAGCTCTTCGCGCGGCAGCATCAATGTAAAAAAATCCTCACACGATAGTTATGAAATTAGCATTAAAAAGCAAATTAATGAACTTGAGGAAAAAATGAAAGCAATTTCTGATGACGAGGAAAAACCGGCTCAACAGAAAGCGAAAGAAAAACAGGCCGCGCAGGAACAACTACAAAATTTAAATCAGGAATTAAGAGAATATCAGGTTCGTAAACAGCAGGAAGAGGCTGCAAAAAGACAGGAAGCCATCAAAGAATCTCTTGCGGATACAGAAGATACCGCCAGAGAGACGACTCCACAAGCATCCGGCGGCAGAGAGACCGGCGTAATGATCACTCTTTCTTCCGCACATGAACAGCTGGCCGGGATGGTACGTTTACGTACCCGTCTGGAAGGAAAACAGCGAACTGCTGAGACAGAAGAAGAAAAAGCCGATCTTCAAAAAAGGATTAACAATCTTTCCAGCGGAATCGGGAAAAAGATGGCGACTGCAAAAGATACTCTTGCCAGTTACCAGAAAACCTCAAAAAAAGAGGAAAATCGTCAGCATGTAAAAATGGATTTAAAAAAAGAGGAAGTTTTCTGGACAGACGCCAAACCGTCGGCAGGCCAAAAAACTCTCATGTCCGACAAGACCAAACCGTTTGACAGGGCCTCTTATAATGTCAGATAAACCAGATCGTCACACAGATATCCCTTCTATTTGTTTGTTTTATCTGTTTATAGATCTGTTTCGCAAAACAACTCTTTATGCTTTCTGAATACAGTATGTGATTGTTTCAAGTTATCTGTTTCAACCAGATATTGTGTTCAGAAAAAGCAATTTTTATCATATCTGCACAATCCTTCCAGTTTTTTTCAAAAAAAGCAGTTTTTTTCATTTTAAGTATAATGTAATTAGATTATTTTCCGATAATCATATAAATGGATTTATTATGCCCATACAGTATATACTGTAATTTCATGGAAGAAAGGAGGGGCTTTTTTATGGCATTCACAATTGGTTCTGCCTATGACTATTATTTAAAAACCTATGGTTCCCAGCAGACATCCCGTTATGATTCCCACAGAAAGGAAGATTTGCGCAATACTGTCAACAAGATAAAAATATTGAATAAAGAATCTCCTCTTTACAAATTCAAGCTATCTGGTGACGTACAAAAATATGCAATTGATATTAAAGAAAGCGCAAGAAACATTAAAAATGTAGTGGCATCTTTTTCTGAAACCGAAGCAGGCATTGCCGCTGCTTTTGACAAAAAAATCGCCACATCCAGTAACCCGGAGGCAGCTACTGCGCAATATATTGGAGATAGTTCATCACTGACCACCAACGACGGTTTTGAGCTTGAAATCCTGCAGCTGGCTTCCCCGCAGACAAATGTTGGCAACTTCCTGAAACGAGATGATTACGATTTCCTGCCCGGCAGTTATTCTTTTGATTTGAACATGAATTCGAATTCGTATGAATTCCAATACAATATCAATGTCGGCGATACAAACGGCGACGTGCTCCATAAGCTCGCCCGGCTCGTAAATAACGCTCACATTGGTTTGAAAGGGGACGTGCTGAACGGTTCTTCAGATATGATATCTCTGCGTCTGGAGTCCAAACAGACTGGTCTTTCTCCTCGCGAGACATCGATATTTAAAATTGTTGCTGACAACACACCGGAATCCCGTCAGGCAATGGAGATTCTTGGGATCGACGCAGTAGCGGCTATGGCAGAAAATTCTTCATTCCTGTTAAACGGAACGAAGCATAATTCCTATTCCAATACTTTTACCATTAACAATACTTTTTCTGTCACGCTGAATAACACAACGCCAAAAAATGAACCTGTAAAAATCGGATTCAAGCCTGGTTCAGAGGCAGTTACGGATGATGTCCAGTCGCTGGTAGACTCTTTCAATTCTATCATCGAGATGGCAGAAAATCATTCCGGTATGCCTTCTTCAAACGAAAAATTACTGAAAGATATGGGAAATGTTGCCAAAACATTTTCATCTGCATTAAGACCGCTCGGATTGTCTGTATCAGACAAAGGTATGATCAGCGTCGACCGGACCAGACTGACAGAATCTGTCGTTTCAAAAGATGCGGATCAAAATCTTGGCGTTTTAAACCGCTTTAAAGATGCAATCGGAAGAAAAGCAGATGAAGCATCACTGGATCCTATGAACTATGTAAAAAAAGTTCTTGTTACTTATAAAAATCCAAATTCGTCCAAAAACTTTGTATGTCCTTATATCACATCCGTATATTCCGGAATGATGGTAGACAGGATCTGCTGACAGAATGGATTCCTGGTTTTAAAACCATAATGCCTGATAAGACTATACAAATATCCGGTATTATGGTTTTTTGTTTTCTGCAGCCGGGTTACAAAAAGATCTTTACAATTAATGAAACATGTATTAAGATATCCTTACAAGATGTTTTTGATATTGAATTTAAACAAACAGCACTCACGATATAGCATTTAAATTAATCTTTTTTATTATATAACGAAAGGATTATTCGCCATGAATCAATTAAAAATTCTTCGCAAACAGCGGAATATATCTCAGGCAGATATTGCCGAACGGCTTGGCATAAAGCCTGCTGCAGTATCAAAATACGAAACAGGACGCGTACCGCTGTCCGAAGATTCCATCGAAAAGCTCTGCGCCATGCTGCAGGTATCCGCAGATGAACTTCTGGGGCTTTCCGCTGTTTCAGATTCATCTTCTGCAGAGTCTTCTTCCATAACTTCCAAAGCATCCGGTCTCATTTATCCCGCATCGGTTACATTGGAGGACTATCTGCTGACGCTTTTGAATACTATTGCCAGACAAAAAAAGCAAATGGATCAGACGGTCCGCAACCTGCACTCCTGCGGCATCCCTACAACTACAATCGCAAGAGTAACCGCTATTCATGAAGATGAAATCCAAAAACTATTAGACCAGGCATAAACGTCGCCTGCACAAACCAGCTTTTTATATGTTTTGCAGTTCATTGAGCATCTGGTCTATACGCTGGTTATAACTATGATTTAATTTTACTTTTTCATAGCCGTTTTTTGCGATCTTTTTCCTCAATTCTTCATGTTCCAGATAATAGGATACTTTTTGCGTCAGATCCTGTTTCCCTTCGAACACTACCAGATCTTTGTCCGGTTCAAAATATAATTCCAGCTCCGGTTGATAATTCGTAATTAAAAATCCTCCTGCACCAAGCACATCCCAGACACGGAGCGGAATACCGCTCTTAATATTTGGAATTGTAAAATTCAAATTCACGCGGCTTCCGTAAAATACTTTCGGCATCTGGGTCCAGTAATCGACAGAACCCCTATAGTCGATCTTTATCAGATCATGCGTATTGCTGTTCGTGTAAATGGAAACCGGATGTTTTTTTACCAGTTCCAGGAGATAACTGCACCGCTGTTCTTTCGCAACTTTGAATCCAAGTACGTTTGTAGCAAATATCAGTCTTAAATCCGAAAATGACCGTTCCGATTTTTCCAAATGATAATGCTGCTGCAGCCTGATACAAATATCGTCTGTCAGCAGTCGCTCCAGTAAATTACCACCGCTAATATTCATCTGCGCCTCCATCGCGCAGTCCAGATACCCTTGTAAATACGGCGGAAATGTGGGCATAAGACTATCATAAGAGTTCCTCTCATATAAGCTGCCGACAAAGGATATTTCATTCTGATATAATTTTAAATCGACAGCGTTCTGTAAAATGTGATCGATTCTCTGCACATCTACCGCTAATGGCAGATACCAGATATGCTCCACCCCAAGCTCTTTAAAAAACAGATAGCTGCTTTTATCAAACAAAAAAATGTAGTTGCATGCATTGTATACAGATTCATGGTACATACTTATGAGCGGGCTGTCACAGGACCAGGAGACATAGGGAATACCAGCCTGTTCGCAGGCATCTGATATGACTCCAAAATAATTGATTGTAAATACAAAATCATACGCTCTATCCTGCAGCATTTTTATAAGCCGTGCAGCAAAGTTCTCATCTTCATCGTAGGAAGGCAGATGCTGTGCGACAACGTCGATTTCAAATCCAAGCGCAAGAAATGTCTGATATACATCCAGATAATTATAAGCTCTCCACTTATACATCAGGATTCTCTTATTGTTAAAATTCATATCTTCCTCCAGCTAATACATAATCTCTATTCCGAAAATTTATTTTTTCTATAACAATCCAATGTCCTGCAGACGATTGATCCACATATGTCTGCGCCGCGTTTCCTCATATCCACAGTCTGCCATGTCCTGTGCCACTCGCGGATGTTGCAGCAATGATTGTACTATTTCTGGTAATTCTTTGATTCCATCCAGTGAAAACAACTGCAGCTGCTTTTGCTTCGTAAATATCTCTTCCACATATTCCGAGCGGTCGCTCACTACGGCAGCTCCTGCAAGCATACCGTTAAATATCCGGTCATGCGCGCCCTGTTTAAACCAGGTCATCGTATTCAGGACAATTTTACTTTGATTCATTAATTCCAAAATCTGTGCCGGAGACGTTACTCCCGCATAGACAACGTTTGGACTCTCCCATTCGCAGCGATCCCAGCCCACTCCAAATACCGTAACCGTCACACCATTCTCAGCCAGTATACGTACCGCCTGCTCTCTGTAAAACGATACTGCCAGCGCATCCAGAAACCTGAGCTCCGCAATCGTCTCTCCCAGTTTTTTGTCATTAATTTTAAAATTAATTTCTTGCAGACACTGTTCTATTACATGCTCTGTCGTAAGTTCCGGATTATTTATCAACTTTTCAAGCGCATTTTTTACCAGCTCAAATGCATCAAATTCCCGAATACTCCCAAGATCCGGTATCAGACCTTCTGCTGCGTATCGTGACAAACCGCCGGCATACAACACGTCGATCTTACGCTCTTCTATTGGAACATAACAACTTTCTCCCGCATATGCCGCATCTTTTTTCTGCAGTTCAATTCCAGCATGCGGAAAAAAAGCCACTCTTTTAATATTTGGAAAAAACCGCTTTACGTATTCTACATGATTTCTGTCCATACAAAGCAATATCATCTGCTCCGGAGCACGATCAAGCGCCGTCTTATAATGAAACGGATGATCCATCAGAATATTATAAAATGGAATCTGATACTGATCCCAAATATTCAGCCCGTCCTCAAACTCCAAATGCATGCCAATATTATTCAGGGATATAACAGCAGTTACCTCTTTTATTAAAAATGCTTTTAATCTTATAAGCTCCCTGTCAATTATTCCGGCATCAATAACCAGACACTCTGCCCCTTCTTTTGAACATATATTTACGTATTCGTCAGTGTACAGATCAAGTGTATCTATAAGTCCTTTGAAAAAAATATATCTCTTTTTCATTTTTCTCTCCTTATTTCATTATCTCATGCCACAGTTTGCTGCAATTCACACCCGATGCACCTGGAGCGGCAAACAGATTCTTTTTATATGATTTGACAAATCCTCTGTTACCGTCTATATTATTATTAAGAAAACCATATTTTTCTAATTCTAACGAAAGGAGGACTACATTATGAGTGGTATCTCAGGAATCAGCAGTGTATCATCCTATTCCCTTTACGGCCAAATTGCCAGTGGCAATAAACTGCCATCGGCGGCAAACGGTGCAGCCGAGCTGACCATTGCCGAAAAGCAGGATTCGCAGTACAGGGGCTACAATGCAGGTACCAATAACCTTCAGTCCGGAAAAGATGTGCTCAATATTACCGACGCAGCTCTGGGCGGCGTTACTGATTATCTGCAACGTATTCGCGAGCTGGCACTGCAGGCATCCAATACAGCAACTGTAACAGATTCTGACCGTAAAAATATTCAGTATGAAGTAGACCAGCTGAAAAAGGGCATCCAGGATATTGCATCACAGACCCAGTATAATACCCTGAATCTTCTGGACGGCACATTTAAAGACGGCCTTCAGATCGCCTCAGATTCCAACGGCAATTCTGTTACGATTAATAATTCCGTCAATTCTACTTTAGACGCGTTAGGTATCGCTGATTTTGACGTAACCAAGGATTTTGATCTTCGAAAGATCGACGATGCCATTAACAAAGTCAACAGCCAGCGCAGTCAGGGCGGCGCTCAGTCAAACAGACTCGATTATGCCATCAACTACAATTCGCATGCCGCTTTTAACACGTTGTCGGCAAGAAGCCGGCTCACAGATACGGATTATCCAGAAGCCATCTCTGAATTGAAAAAGCAGCAGACGTTACAAACGTATGCTTTTATGATGCAGAAGAAAAAAATGGAAGCCGAGGCTCGTAAAATGCAGAATTTCTGGACCATGTAACGATAAATTGATACTCGTTACAAACTTTTCCTGATAATATCTGCTTTCACAGTCCTAAAAGAAACGCTGTACACTATTTTTTAGTTACAGCGTTTCTTTTTCATAATTTCAGATCACGATAGCGATATTCCAGGACGCATTCGTCAAAACGATACAAAGCAATGACCGCACAAAGCAGACCAGATATCTGACACATTCTGACAAAATCATCCCTTTTGATAAACTGGAAAACAGCAAATCCGAGCTTACTGAAAATTTTGAAAACAACATCATTCAACAACTAACACACGAACTAACAGAAAACACAGATACTGAAACGAGTCCCCCTGTACATAAAATGAAAAAAAGCAGACATATGAAAATTTCTAAAAAACATAAAAATGTTACATAACATTTTATGAATTTTCATTTAAAACGAAGGGAATACAACAACATTGAAAACTATAATACCTGTTCATAACCCTGGAGCGTATCTGAAAAAACATTTCCGCAATCTGCATTCTCCGCAAAGTGTAAAACACATCTTAAGGAAAGTATTTTTCAGACACGCTCTGGCAATATCTTCGGATATCATCGCCAGGGTTATTTTTATTTCAGATTATTTTTAAATGGAACAATTGATTCAGTCCGCCGATTCTCCTGTAACGCAAATTATTATGTATAAATTTAATTTTGTACATTACGATAATTAACATTATGCATTACGACAAATTTCCCATAAATCTAAAATATTCTTCCTGCTTTTTGTAAAATGGATAATCATGCGCGGAACCTTCCCGAACCATTTCCAGATAATTCGGGCCAAACCGCTTTTCCAGCACTGCCGTATATACCGCTGGCGCATTTATCTGCATATTCTCAAACGGCAGCTGAACAGCAGCCTGATACCATTCTTTATCCCGATACATCGGAAATTCTGCAAATGCCAGATGTGCATAATAATCTACCTGATCGGCATCTTCTTCCCTGCATGACATCGCAATCTGATCCGCTGCTCTGCACAGCGCATTACGAAGCGGACGATCTGATTCCACACGTATTTTCCTGCCGTAAAGAAGTCTCAGATGTTCTTTTAGCTGCTCCATGCCATTTTTAAACGCCGTACGTTTTTCTTTGCTTACCGGCATGCCCTGACGCTCCGCTTCCTCAATGTTTACACACTGACGCACCAGATTATAGGCAATCGTATATAACAGCTGCTGCTGTCTGGCCTGTTCTTCATTCCGGGGCAGATAGTCCAGCGGATAAATATCAATACTTACAATAAACGGACAGCCATAAAAATCCTCCAGTCTCTTCTCATCCCACTGAAGTTTCTCTGCATAATTATTATTTGTGACAACCGCATGGAAATTATAAAAAGTATCAGAATTGTAAATACTTAACAGCTGATATGGTTCTGGCAGTTCTTTCGAATGCTCCATAAACTTCATAAAATCTCTGCGCGACATGGCGATATCGATGTCGTCGTCCCACGGAATAAACCCACCGTGTCGTACGGCTCCCAGCAATGTCCCAAAATCCGCATAATAAGTCAGTCCATGCTTCTGAAAAAACTCTGCAAGCGCATCCAGCACTTTCAACTCTGCTGCCCATGTACATTTCATGATTCCCGGAACATAAAACCCATCTCTTACTTCATCCTGAAAGTATTCATTTGAAAATGTCAGCATCTGCTCCTCCCTGACTCTTTAACACAATGTAATGTCCTGCAGCATGACCGGCAGTCCGGCCTTTCTGCACATCTGCGCGGCATAACAGGAATCGCCAAAATAAGCGTCCACGATAGAAACTACCTGATCCATGTCCTCTGTTTCATCATAAACTCCCCAACCCTCTTCCTTATACTGCTGCACAAGATCCAGATAAGACTGCATCAGCTCCTCTCCGACAATCGCTGACATATCCTCTGTGACCTTCACGTCTGGTTTCCAGACCGGAATCACCTCATCCTGATGTTCCCGAAACACTTCTAACACCGACTTTAGCTTTTTGATCATCTGTTCCTTGTATTGCAAAAACCTGCTGACACTGGTACCATACAATATCACTTTCCTTTTGCTGCCATCCGTTCTATAGATACGTTTTCTCCATTCCGGCAAAAGCTGAGACTCCCTACACTGCTTATAATCATCCCGATCATAAAGAGGCGAACCCAGGCCCAGTACTTTTTCCTCCCATTGCGTTCTCGTCTGCTCTCCGTATGCTTTTGTCAGTATCTCTATATAAATCTGCCGCATCCGTTCGGACTGTACAATCACTTTGTCCGCATACATGATGCCTGGAACCGTAACGAAATACTGGGTGCTTTGCATGCCGCGTTCATCTTTTTCCTCTATTTCTTCCAGCGTAAACCAGGGGATATAAATCAGTTTATCCGTAAACTGTTTCAAATTTTTTGCATAGAAAAACGGATGTACGCTTGAAGTATAGTTGCACTCATCATAAGGGTTCTGTATATAAATCATGTCCGGTCGCCGGCCTTGAAAATCATAATCTTCATAAAATACGACTGGCACGTCATCTGGAAAGTCGCCAGACTCGTCATGCATCTTCCCCAAAGTCCCATCTGGTTTTTTCTCATAATAAGGAACTGCAATCACATAAGTACGGCAGTCCGGATCATGGCTGGCAGCTCTCCATACGCTTTCCAACGCTCCCCAGTGACCCGCGCGGGAAGGAAGAAATACTGCCTCTGTCTGGATTTCCGGTCCTTTCTCTGCCTGCTCTGAAATCATCAGACGCTGCGACTCAAGCGCCGCATAGATATCCTCTGACGTAACATCCCTGGTCTCAAATAACCGCTGATGCATCTGGTATAATAGTTCACAGTACTCCTCCAGACAGCCTACTACCGCCGTTCCCTCGCCGATGCGCGTTTCAATCATCGTTCCGAGCTGAATCGCACAATCCTGACACTGTTGAAACAGCTGTGCAGCCTGATCGATATTTTGGGCATCTATGTTCTTTTGTATTTCACCATGCAATTTCCCAAGAGTATTGACATACTTTTGAACCGGCGCGTTTCTCATCACTATTTCCTGCTTTCCTGTTTCGATCCAAACAATTATTTGCTTACGTATGCAGTAACCATATTTTCTCTGCCTGCTCCCGCGGTGTATCTGTTCCATCATTCTCCAGAACCAGGTCCGGATGTTTTGGCAGTTCTGCCTCTAAATGAATCCCTGTGACTTCTTTTTGTTTTTCCATAGTGTGACCGCTGTACAGTCCCTTCTGATCTCTGGCCTGAAGCGTTTCCATAGACACTTTTACATAAATCTCTTTATAATTCGCAATATGCTCCCGATTCCATTTCCGCACGCTATCAAACATCGATATCGTACAGCAGATCACATTCATATCCTGTTCCTGCAGCATGGCACAAAGTCTTGCGTAACACATCGCGCATTTTCTGCGTTCATCCAGCGAATATCCAAAACATTCTCCAAATACACTCCGTAATGTATCTCCATCCAGAAATACGGTATTCGGATACCGCTCCTTCATCTTGGCATAAAACACTTTTCCAATTGTAGTCTTTCCAGCTCCGGAAAGTCCTGTAATCCAATAAACTGCACCCATTCGCACCCTGCCTTCATTGTACTGCTACTGCATATTCCTCACTTTAGCTTCTTTTCCACAACTTTCAGATCATCGCAGTCGTCGATTTCGAACCATCCTCTGTGAATGTGCACTGCACGCAGTTTCTGTCCCTCATCGATTAACCCCTGCAAAAGATCTGTCATATACATCTTTGCATAAGTTCTGTCTGTTCTCCAGAGCGCTTCTCCCTGTGCGCTTCTTCTTTCCGCTTCTGCGCTTAATTGCAGTACCGCTTTCCATCCGTCGCCGCGAAACCGCATCAGCCCAATATATTGAGACTGCACTTTATCCAGCTCCGTAGTCTTTTGTCCGATTTCTGTCAGATAATGATCGTCATCATACATTAATGTTTCTGCGTCATCGAGCGGATTTTCACATCTTTCAGACCAGTATTCGTACCATCCGTCGTCTACTATCACAGACATTGTGTCCTGTGCAGATAAAATCGAGTGAAACACTGTCTCATCATAAATAATATCTCCATAAGACACAATAATATCTTCTTCCGCTTTCATCTGATTTCCCGCGCACATAAGAGAACATACCATATTCGTCGTTTCAAACTGCTCGTTCTTTATTACCCGAATATCTGTATTTAAAAATTTATTAATCAGCACATCACTGCGATAGCCTGCAACAATCGTAATATCCTCATCTTTGATCCCGCAGCCACGCATAACGTCCAGCTGGCGTTCGATCATGCTCTTTCCATTCACTTCCACCATACATTTCGGTCTGTCGTCTGTCAATGGCCGAAGCCTGGTTCCCTGCCCCGCCGCTAATATAATTACCTTCATATCCTTCCCTCTGTTCCCATCTCGCTTTATATCATTACGATTTTATTTTTTAAACAATTTCTGCAATCGGCTGATATCTGCATCTGCAAACGATTGTTCCCGCTCCGGATGCCACATCGTTGCCAGTATCCGCTTTTCTTCACAGCAAACAGCCTCTATGACTCCGTCTTCTGTACACGCAAGCGCTTCCAGCGGTTCATGCAGATCAAAACATGCCTGATTATGAAAACTATTAACACTCAGCATTCCGATACTGCCATGAACCTCATGACGTACAGCTACATGTCCCTTTACTTCTTCCAGCGCACAGCCAAAATAATCCAGGATTACCTGCATTCCCCGGCAAAATCCATATACCGGGATTTCATATTCCAGCGCAAGCTCCAGGATTCTTTTTTCTGTATCGTCTCTTTCCGGCGCGTCCCCGCCATATTTTACAAGACTGTTGCCGCCGGTTAAAACAATCCCCGCCGGATTCATCTGTCTGATCAGCTCTTCGGCCAGCGTGGGAATATTGGGCGCCGGAACCGGCAGATATCCGCACGCCCGGATAAAGCGCGGGATATTCTGATCTGCACAGTCTCTTCGTTCGCCATAACTTTTTACAATCTCAACTCTTTGTGTATAAAGCGCGATTTTCATTCACGTTCCCCTTATTTTAACTGAGCCATCCATATTCTTGTCGTATATGGCACTTTTACATATTCCTGCCCTTTTGCCTCCACGACTTCCCGTATTCTGGCATTAATCACATCAAACTGATCTTTCGACTGTCGCTGTACCGTGCCATGCGATTTCCATCCTTCAATAAAATCTTCAGCCAGAATCTCATGTACAACGGTTCCTTCGATATAAATAACATCCTGAAACAATCCGCTTTCCCGTATAACGTCTGTCTGATCTTCCCGTCTTGTTCCATAACTATAATCTGCAATCTGCTCCTTGAAAATATTTTCAATCTCTGTCTGCAGCGGATCTGTCAGATCTCTGTGATTCCACATACATGCAAACCATCCGTTGGCTTTTAGTATCCTCTTAGCTTCTTTCAGCGCCTCCTGCCGGTTACATACATTAAAAGACGAACCAAACGTTACCAGCTCAAACTGATCCTCCTGCATTCCGGTATCTTCTCCTACGCCTTCAAACCATTGTACGGTATCATACTGGCTTGTCCGTTTGATGCCATTTGCACGCATTGCATCGTTCGGTTCTACCGCGCATACTTTTAGTCCATATTCCGCAAGTTTGAGCGTCAGATGCGCGGCGCCCGCCCCTACGTCACAGGCAGCGTCACCCTTTTTCACACCTGCTGTTTCCAGCATTCGGTCGATGGCGTTTTGTGCATAATCTGGTCTTTTTAAATATGCATCTGCTAAATCTGTGTAATCCCATTCTGTTTTCATTATATTTTGTTCCTTTCGATTATTGTATTGGAAATATAGTTTCCCTTATCCTGATTTTCCACTGATTCACCCAATAAAGGATTGTACATACATTCTCATCAGTATTAATTTTGTTTACAACTTTGGACAGTCCACGATCTTGACAGATAAGGAACCTCTATTTCATCATATTTTAATATAATATCTTCTATTTTGGATAGAATTCTCTGAAATCCTTCTTCTCCAGCCTGCACCTGTATGTCGTTTACAGACTTCCAGGTGTTCATATATCTTTCTTTAGACATCCGCTCCACATGCGGCGCTTCCACAAATAAAATATCTTTAAAATACCCTCCGCAAAGCAGTTTCTCTTTCATTTCTTCGGTTGTGACTGATTTTCCTGAAGAAACACGTTTCATTTGCGGCACCTCTGCATAAACAACTTCTTCAATCCGTTTATGCAGCTCGCTGCTTTCAATATCCCTTGGATTCCATATCGCTGTAAAAAATCCACCCGGAGCAAGAATCCGATGGAATTCTTTCATTGCCCGGTGATAATCTGTCCAGTGGAAGGAAGATCCCATCAATGCCCAGTGTACGCAGCTATCACCTAATCCTGTCTCTTCCGCTGATCCGGCAGACCACAAAAATACATCTTTCCAGGGATTTTTACCTGCTTCTGCACGCATTGCCTCATTCGGCTCTACCGCAAATCCACTTAAACCGATTTCTGCCAGATTTTCTGTCAGCTTTCCGGTTCCTGCGCCTATATCCGCTACTTTTCCCTCACCAACAGTGTTAAATATATGATTTTTCAAACACTCCAGCACTACTGTAGAATACCCTGGCCGATTCACATAAAACTTTGCCAGTTGTGTAAAATCTCCGTGTTTCATTCTTTCTCTCCTTCACCTTAACATTTTAATCGTTTTACTCTGTGCATCGATCTCCAGACAACTGGCAGCTTTATACTGCTGAAATAACTTCTCTCCAACCCCTACTGCCGCCGGTATTCCCAATTCCCCTGCGCGAATCGCCATATGCGAATTTGCGCCGCCGTACATCGTAATAAAACCGGCAATCCCATGGGAAAAAATCCAGTCATATCCAGGATCCGCACTTGGAATCAGCACAATCCGACCTTCCAGATCACCAGCTCCCTGAGATGTCTCCATCAGGCATACATTTCCACTTATCTTACCCGATGTAATAAAATTCGGTTCTGAATCCGGATAATAAAACCAGAAAACATCTTCCGGCTCTATAATTACGGGCGGGAGCGTAACCGACTGCGTAACTTTATACTCCCGCTTTCCCTGCTGAATCGAATATAAAAACGCTTCCCGCACATTTTTGGTCGACGCATACAATTCATATATCGTACGAATATTAATAAAAGCACAGTCTTCAATGGAAATTTCTTCGCTTTGTCCGAGTCTGCCAATCAGCTGAATCGCTTTGCTCAGGTTTCTCGTAAATACAAATTTTCCATATTCACGTCCTTCGATCACCGTTTTGATAAAATCCATCAGCTCCAGTATATCATTGGTCAAACCATTCTCAACCAGTTTCTTTTTCAGTTTGTTTAACTGCTTCAGAGAAAGCCGGAATTCTTCTGCCAGACCTTCCTGTTGCTGCGTTTCTTCTTTCCATTCAAAATACAGCTCTGGAGCTTCGTCATAACGTAAAGAAGTAATATCGTAAGTACCTGGTCTTAAATGTCCATATTTTTTCAAAAACGCACTCCTGGACAAATCCCTAAAATCTGCATTCATACCTGAACTAACCGTATTCACCTCATTCATAAACAGCTCATAATCCTTCTCTGTCAGTATTCCGCAGGCAGTCAGTGATTTTAGAATCTGAACCGCAATAAAAGCTCCTCTGGCCAGTCCCGCAAACGGAAGCGTCCCGTACCGTTTACAGTCTTCCAGCAGCCAGTATACTTTTTCAACGTCTTCCATCCCGCTTTCCATAATTTCGTCATACCGTTTGTTCAGAAACTGTATTTTTTCATAATCTCTTCGCCACAATCCATTTTTATGATCGATAATATGATTTGTTACATTCCGCAGTGCATTCAGGATTTGCTCTGTCTCTTCTTCCGAAAACCCATATTCCTTTAATACCTGAATCCGTTCCGGAAGATCCAGCGTATAACAGGAAAATAAAATCTCAAACTCCGCCTTATCATGCTTTTGCGGATTTTCCATTAAACGATCGATGTAATAATTCACCAGCTTTTCACTTAATCCCTCTTCCAGTTCTGCCGGTACAAAGGAATTGAAACTGACACGAACGTCGATATATGGAAGTCCGGCAAAATCTACCATCAGTGGAAAACTTCGCAGATTCCGGTACCCATAATTATCTCTCTGATAAGCCCATACACTGTCCGTAATAATTTCCCGATATAAAGACAACGCCAGCGGTTTCGGCCGGATGCCGATCATTTCCGCCGGGTTCCAGTCTGTCATTACACTATAAACCGTTCTTTTCCCACATAAAAATGGTTTTACAATCTGTTCTCTTACTATCCTCGCCCGGATACGCTCCAGCTCCGTTTTCTGCATCGTTCTGTCTGCCGGCGTACCGTTCAGGCAAAGCGCGCGTACCTGCAAAATATATAGTTTTTGTTCTTCTGTAAACGCAAACTCTACATCCAGATTCTCCTGTCCAAAAAACTCCTCCAGCTCCTGCAGTGCCTGGCACAGTCTCTGCATTTGATCCGGACAGCCTTTGCCGCCATCTTTAAACTGATAATAAAGCACATTTTCTGTACCGCTTCCGGATGTAACCGCACTGGTCGATCCTGTACTATTGTAATTGATCACATAGTAATTTCCCAGCGTATTGGGATCGATCGTAAAAGCCACCCCGCAGGATGTTACATTCTGCAGCATCGGCTGCACCAGTATCTGATCCTGCCGGCCTGCTGTGCCATAAGAAGCAATCACCTGTTCTGTCGCCTGAATAAAGTTCTCCTTTCCGTTTACATTAAGTACCGACTCAAATTTTCCCGCCAGAGACTGTTCCGCTGTATCTTCCATCAGAGAACTGCTGCGAACGACCACCGATTCTTTCCATTCGAGTTTTTCATATCTGTCCAGTATCTCGTCTTTTCTCGCGTTCCATTCGCTTACTGTAAAACATATCTGCGGAAGTACTTCTGCAGATATCAGACGCTGATACAGCTTTTGCAGCGTCTCTGCTTTCGTTCCTAATTTCTCCATATTTTCTTTATTAACCCGCCCTTTTCTCGCTGTTTTCTATCATTTCTGGTTTGAAGCTCAGTTCCTTATTTCCTGAAACGTGTTTGAAAATGCCTTCTGTGATATGTGCTTCACGACTGGTGGAGAATGCAGATCGCAGGAATGATTTTTCAAACTCGCTCTGGAATATGTGTTATTCTTTTCTTACTATCTCTCAACCCTGACCGGATTCGTCAAAAAATCCTCATATGCCAGCCGGATTCCTTCCTCCAGCTCTGTCTTATACTTCCATCCCAGCTTCTTCGCCTTGCTTACGTCCAGCAGTTTGCGCGGCGTACCATTCGGCTTGTTCGTATCCCACAAAATCTCGCCCTGATACCCGACGACCCTGGCAACCGTCTCTGCCAGCTCTCTGATCGACAATTCCTTTCCTGTACCCGCATTGATCGTCTCATCCCCACTATAATGATTCATCAAAAATACGCAGAAATCAGCCAGATCATCGACATACAAAAATTCCCTTAACGCACTGCCATCTCCCCAGCAGGTCACAGACGGAGCTTCTGCCTCCTTTGCCTCATGGAATCTGCGAATCATCGCAGGAAGTACGTGACTGTTCGTAGGATGATAGTTGTCATTCGGTCCATACAGATTCGTTGGCATAACCGAAATATAATCCGTCCCATACTGACGATTCAGATACTCACAATATTTCAGACCACTGATCTTTGCCAGCGCATAGCCCTCGTTTGTTTTTTCCAGTTCGCTCGTCAGCAGACAGCTTTCCGGCATTGGCTGAGGCGCAAGCCGCGGATAGATGCACGAAGAACCAAGAAATTCGAGTTTCCTGCATCCATGTTTCCAGGCCTCGTGAATCACATTCATTTCCAGTACCATATTTTCATACATAAAATCAGCAAGCGCACCTGCATTTGCCGCAATCCCGCCAACTTTGCCGGCAGCCAGAAATACATAGTCCGGTTTTTCTGCCGCAAAAAACTGCTCTACATCCTGCTGTCTCGTCAAATCCAGTTCCTGATGCGTCCTTAATATGATATTCGTATATCCTTGTTTTTGCAATTCTCTGACAATCGCAGAACCGACCATACCTTTATGTCCGGCTACAAATATTTTGTCATTTTTCTCCATCTGATACGTCTCCCTGCATTCCATCTTTACTTTGCCGCGCCATTCAGGTATTCCTGCACCTGATCTCTGATTTGCGCTTCTGCACGTTCTACCGCCGCTTTTTCCATATCGTGTTCCACCATCTTCTTCACCAGTTCTTCAAAACCTGTTTTGGACGGATTCCACCCAAGTAATCGAATCGCTTTTGAGGGATCTCCACATAAATCGATCACATCCGTCGGCCGGTAAAATTCAGGCGATACTTCAACGATTACCCTGCCCGTCTCTTTTTCAATCCCTTTTTCCTCCGCCCCGCTTCCGTGAAATTCCAGTTCCATTCCTGCATAATGAAACGCAAGCTGACAGAACTCACGCACGGAATGCTGTCTGCCTGTAGCAATTACGAAATCCTGCGGACTGTCATTTTGCAGCATCAGCCACATACACTCCACATAATCTCTTGCATAGCCCCAGTCCCGCAATGACGACAAGTTGCCAAGATACAATTTCTCCTGGATACCCTGCGCAATTCTGGCAGCTGCCAGTGTAATCTTTCTCGTTACAAACGTTTCTCCCCTCCGCTCTGACTCATGATTAAATAAAATACCCGAACAGCAAAACATCTGATACGCTTCTCTGTAATGCTTCACGATCCAGTATCCATATTGTTTTGCAACAGCATAAGGACTATACGGGTGAAATGGCGTATCTTCATTTTGCGGTACCTGTTCCGTTTTTCCATATAATTCAGAAGTGGACGCCTGATAAATACGACAGGTTCGTTCCTGTCCGGTCAGTCTCACTGCTTCGAGTATCCTAAGCACTCCCACTGCATTGATATCAGCTGTAAATTCCGGTACTTCAAAACTCACCTGAACATGTGACTGCGCTGCCAGATTGTATATCTCATCCGGACGCACATCTCCAATTACATTTACCAGACTTTTTCCATCCCCCAGATCTCCATAGTGCAGATAAAATTGCGGCATATCTTCCAGATATGCAATTCTTTCCCGATAATCTACAGAAGAACGCCTGATCATACCATGGACTTCATACCCCTTTTCCAGTAAAAATTCTGCCAGATAAGAACCATCCTGTCCGGTTACTCCTGTAATCAATGCTCTTTTCATCTTTTTACAGCCTCCATTTCTATGATTTGTGTTCTGTCTTTCATCACTGCAGCAATACAATAGATTCGGATCAGAAAATATCTTTGCAGATCATAATTTTATTATGATATTCCGCATGGTCCCCGGCAATCTCCAGCCCATGCAGCAGCTGATCGAACGCAAGCGAATGTGTAATCAGCTCCCGTAACCGGAATTTTCCACTGCTGCAAAATTGTTTCACTGTATGCCAGTCATCCTCTTTTGAATGACAGAACGAAGAGTTCCAGGTTCCCACAAGACGGATCTGTTTGCGCAAAATCTTCCAATACGTCTGTTTATCCAGAAATACGTCTCCTTTTGGATTTGCGACTGCTAACAGCTGTCCCCCTGGTTTCACACAATCCAGACAGCTTTTGATCGAATCCGATGTTCCGATACAATCGATAACGACCGAAACGCCCTCTCCCTTCGTTTCTTCCAATATCCACGCAGCGGCTTCATCAAGTTGATGATTGTGCTCTGTCCTCTGATCCCGGTCTGTATTTTTATAACGATACCCATCCGACACAACCTGTCTCATCATTTTTCCATGTCCGGGATCATGACCGACTGCAAATACATCTTGCAAACCCATGTTGCAAAGCCACTGTACAATCAATAATCCAATTGTTCCAAGTCCAAATAATGCCGCCGAATCTTCCCTGTGCAATTCGAGCCGCCTTACCGCATGCAGTGCAACGGATGACGGTTCCAGCATCGCCGCCTCTTTCATTGTCATGTTTTCAGGCAGCTCCAGCAGATTCCATACCGGAACAGCCACAAATTCCGCAAATCCGCCGTCTCTTCTGGAGCCCAGATAATCGTAATGACTGCACATCTCATACTGTTCTTTTTGACAGGCTGCACACTGCTTACATGGAATCAGCGGGAATACGCCTGCCCGTTTTCCAATCCATTCCCTGTCGCACTGGTCGTATACATCTACAACTTTTCCTGCAAATTCATGCCCCGGTATTGTTGGAAAATGATACGTTCCCGTTTGAAAAATCCTTGGAATATCCGAACCGCAGATACCCGCTGCTCCTACCTGTACCAATGCCCAGCCGCTTTGCAGATCAGGCATCGGCACATCCGCATATTCCAACTGCCCGATTCCTTTTAACGTATAGGCTTTCATCTTTTGCCATCCTCCATGATTCGTTGAAACTGCTGCAGATCTTCCGCCGTTGTAATCTTAAAGTTATGTTCGTCACCCTCTACAAGCGCAATCTGCATACCGGCCTTTACTGCCGGCTGGCTGCTGCCGCACACGGCCAGCATTTCTTCTTCGGATAAGGCTTCGTTCGCACGCAGATACGCTCCAAATACAAACGCTTCCGGCGCCTGCCCCGCAAGAATCCGGTCACGTTCCAGCAACGCGTCTATATGAGTTCCATTTTTGCTGTAATACACGGTATCTGTCATTGGCAGTACCGGCATCGCGCCATCTGCCTGTTCCGCCGCCCTGATACAAGTTTCTATTAAAGATTCTGATGTCAGAGGCCTGACAGCATCCTGCACCAGAATCACATCTCTTTCGTCTGCCCGTTTTTGTAAAGCATGCAAACCGCTTAAAATCGATAACTGGCGATTTTCTCCCGGTAAAGCGAATCCCAAAAACTTTGTCGTGGCCGCCGCAATCTTTTTTTGCAATTGTTGTACACACTGACATTCATTCTGCAGCTGTTCGACTTCACGTAAGATAAACGGCTGCCATTCTCTGGCAGCTGCAATCACATATGCATCGATACACGCCGTACGTTCCATCCGTTCCAGACAATAACTCAGAATCGTCCGGCTGCCTACTTTATGATATTGCTTTGGTATATCGATTCCTTTCAGTCTGGATCCGACCCCGCCGGAAAGAATGATCCCATAGTTCATACATGTTCCTCCTGTTCAGACACAAAATCATTACCGAGAGCGCCTATACGCAATAATCTCTTACTTCCTGCAAAATATCTCCATACGCTCTGCCTTTGCCAAACAGCACTGTCGTCCCCAGCACAAAGCCCCGGACTCCTCTTGGCGCGTAAGTTCTGATTTTATCATCCGAACAGGCTCCGTCCCAGTATACCTCAATATCCCGTTCTTTTCTGACTTCTAAAAATTTATTCAGCTTTTGTCCTATATATGGTAAAAATACCTGACCTGCATTTCCAGGATTTACGCTCATCACCAGCACCCTTTTGGCAAGAAACAGCAGCTCACTGACCGTTTCAAACGAAGTGCCCGGATTGACCGCAATGCCCGGGACAATTCCGGCATTGATAATCGCCTGTAATGTCGTAGCCGGATGGTAATCAGCTTCGGGATGCACGTAAATGACATCTACGCCGCATTCAATAAAAACTTTTAAGTAACTCAATGGTCTTTTAATCATTAAATGCACTTCCACGGGTTTTTTTGTCAGTCTGCGTATGCACTTTAAATCCTGTATCCCCATGCAAAAATTCGGCACAAACTGTCCGTCCATAATGTCGATATGAAAGGAATCGATTCCGCCCTCTTCCAATGACCGTATTTCCTTTTCCAAATTACCATAATTCGCGCACATCATCGATGCTGATAATTCCGTATGCATCCTTTATCCTCCATGATTTCATTTTTACTGTCTCCATTACAGAAGATCGCCCATTTCCGTACAACGGTTAAAAAACGGGTCTTCTACAATCATCCCCCGGAACGCGTCGTCCATGACTTCTATTCCATGTATCAGCTCCAGCATTCGCTCATCCAGTTTTTTATTCCCAATCCGTTCTCCTTTGGGACACAGATTCAGATATGTATGAAAATAACTGCGTATTCCTTCCTGAACAACACTGGAACATTCCAGATCTTCTCTGCTCCTCGTCTCCTGCGCATACAGCGCTCTGCCTTTTGTATCAAACCCGGATACTGAAGGCTGACCGGACGTCAGTATCGTCTCCAGTATATAATAATTTTCATAGATCGCGCTGTTTTCCAGTTCCTCCGTACTGTAAAACGGTTCAATATCCAGATCTTTTTCCCCGCTGTTTTCTTTTTCCAGCTGTAAAAAATAAAAACCTCTGCAATGATTCGGTACTAATTTCTGTACAAAAAACTGACAGGTTCCTTTTGCTACAAAATCAAAAAACGCAAGATCTCCCTCTCCTGTATGCAGGCCATCTATATAAGCCAGATAATTCCGCCTGTGCTCCGCCGCCTGCTCTAAAATAATATCGCTATAATCTGTTAACTGGCCGGCCTCCTGTTTTCCGTTATTTTTATCTTCCAGAAAAATACCAAATCTTTCTTTTAACTGCTCTTTTAACGAACCTGCAAATTTCATCGATCCCACATAACGGATATCCTCAGCATTCTCCACTCCGGCTCGAACTACCGCAATACGAGAAGTCAGAAAATATACCGACGTATCATTCCCCACAAGCTCATCATACAATATTTTAATGAGATATCCATCCCTTGCACAAAACCATATATTTTTAAGCTCATGCCGCACGACCTGTTCCTGAAACCACACGACAAAGTCTGTAATCATTGGCGCGAACAACAGATATCCGAGATCAAACGCATTTCCTATGCCAATTTTTCGCTCGTCATTCTCAAACCAGAACGGACTGTTAAATAATCTGGCCGTAAAGATTCCTGCCTTGATCCGGTCCGAAAGGTTCGACAGATGATCCCACATTCCCAGATAGCCAGCTGCCTCCAGCAAATCTATGCCGCTATATATTCTGCAGGAATCCAGTCCGTATCGGTCTGCCGCTTCCACATCAGCCGCCAGATCGTCTCCAATATGCAGACATGAGCGGCCTGTGATCTTTTCTTTTAATATAGGAAAAAGGGTTTGCGTTTTTCCGGCGCCGTACTCACTGGAAATCAGCAGCTCTGTATAAAAATCGATCCCACACTTTTCAAGCAGCCGTTCTATCCGTTTTTTATCATAATAACTGTCTGAAACAATATATACCGGCTTTCCCTGAACATATTTTTCCGCTGCCAGTTCACAAAGCTCCCGTCTTGGAACAACAAGCTCCAGATCGATCTCCCATTCCATCTGTGCCAGCATTTGGGCACTGATTCCATCCACATGAGTTTCTTCCAGCAAATAACAATAGATTTCTTCCAGTACAGGCGCTCCGAAACGAGAAAGATGTTTTTCCGCATCTGTTCTTTTTTTCGAAAAATCTTCTATCAATATCCCCATACTTTTTAACTGGGAATTCATTATATCAAAAATATCTGTATAAAACAATGTATTGCGCATAATCAGCGTGTCAAATAAATCAAAACTCAGTATCGAATGCGCATCCATTGCCTGATTCAGCTGACTTTTTGTTATGCCCTCTATATTTTTCAAATCGTAACGAATCGTTTCATCCGCACACAAATCCCTGCCCCGGACATCATACAAATCGATCTGATTACAGATGCATTTCTGTTTCATCTTTTTTGCAATTGCCCTGCAGGAGCCAGGCCTTGCTACAACCAGAATCAGCTTTACGCCGCTCTCTGCCGCTTCCTGAAAAGAGATAACCGGCATACCATACATACTTCCTTCTTCCCGATATCCATCCAGGAGTCCTGTAAACAAAAACTGACTGCCATATCGACGGATGATTTTCTCCGTTTCAATCCCAAGTCCATACAACGCAATTCTGCTGTTCTTATATTTTTGCAGTATCTGTAATAAATCAGACATAATTCCCCCTAATTCCTGCAGCCTTCTATTGCTTCTGCCAGAGATTTTTCAAACGCCTGCATCGAAAAATATGTTTCATAAACCGTCCTTGCTCTGGCTCCCATCACATCCAGCATCGTGCGATGACGCATACACCATCTGATCTTCTCCACAAGTTCCGCGACATCTTCGCTCTGAAATATAAGTCCGTCTGTTCCATCATGAAGATACTCTGCCGTACCAGTCGCATCTGATACGATACAGGGAACCGCATGCATCATGGCCTCAGCGCATACGGTTGGCATGGGATCTTCTCTCGACGGACAGATCAGTACGTCCGTCTGTTCCAGTATTTCATTAATCGTTTCCCGATCTACTGTTCCGGTCATCTTTACTTCAGGCATTGCCAAAGACTGCTGCCTGATACATTGTGCCATTTCAGAAACATCCTGTCCGACCAGATAAAAAACCACACTTTCACGTTCCGTGTCATCCAGCTGAGCAATCGCCTGCATCAGCAGATCCTGTCCCTTTCGCCGTTCAATATACCCGATCGTCGTAAAAACAACATGCATGCTGCCGCACATCTGCTTATTCCTTTTTTGAGGCACATCCGCGACCCCATATACCAGCCGTCCGATCGGCAGATCCGAGAGCTTCTCATGCATCGCCCGCTCCGGCACAGGCCCTACCGAAACAACCTGCATTCCCGTCCGATCGATCCGCTGCAGCACCTCCTGATCCACTCCTCCGTAAAAAAAAGCAGAATCATGCAGCCACCAGATTACCGGAATATCTGCTTTCCGTTTGGATAAAAAAACATGGAAATTAATCGTATTACAAATAAGCATCGAAAAATTCCATGTCCACTCGCATTCGTCCATTCCTGCAATCTGCAGATTTTCATCTACAACCACCGGAATCTGTGCATCCAGCAGCATCTCCCGCAACGGACCGTCTATCATGGACGCATAAACTACCTGCCACCCTTTTCTTTGTAACATACGAGCCGCATGAAACAGTGCAAGAGAAGGCCCTCCAAGCGTTAAGTCCTGCGATAAAAGCAATACTTTTTTTAGATCTTTCAGGCCCGCAATTTGTCTGGCATTCCCATAATACTGCAGCGGTCTTTTTCTTTTTTCCCGATCGATGATATCATGAAGCTGATAAAAATGACAGATTTTACTCTCACATACTCCCAGATCGATCAGCTGGCGCTTCATCTCCCGTACATAAAAGCTCAGAATCACAATTCTGTCATAATCCAGCCGGACGCCGTCTTCCGGTGCAAGTACCGCCTTTCCATCTATCCGGGTCCCCTGCTTGTCAGCCGCATTGTCCAGCAGCGCAGCCACTTCTTCCTTATCAAACCATTTCTGGTAACGTCTGTAATAATCTCCTGTACCAAATAACAGATATATCAAAGACACTCCGCCTCCCCCGCAAATGAAGCCTGAACCTCCCGCAGCGCCCCAACAGAAGAATTTGTCAGATGTATCCGTCCCGTTTCCTCCAAAGGAAGCGCATACAATACCGTATCGTAATCAGAAAATGAATAATGCCGCAAATACAACCGATATCCCGGATAGTACGACAATATCAGTTCCGGTAATGTCTGAATATCTGACAGCTTATGATAAACGCTGACCGCCAGTCTGGGATGCTGCTGCATAATCGTATTTCTGGCTCCTTTTAATACTTCTTCTTCCGCACCTTCCACATCCATTTTCAAAAACGTAACCTGTCTGCCGGCCAGATAATCATCCAGCGCCACTGCTTCTGTGATCTGCCCGGTATCTGCTCCATCCGGCTCTCTGACAGAAGACGCATAATCCCCTCTCGCATCGATACACAGTCGTTTCGTTTCAGACCACAACGCTTTTTCTGCAAGCTCATATTGATCCGTACAATCAAAAAGATTCCGCTGGATCGTTTCTACATTCTTCCTGTCCGGCTCAAAGCAATATACATATCCTTCCTTTTCACACCACTCAAAAAAGCCTTTTGCCGTAAGTCCGTCATAACAGCCTGCGTCAACAAAGGCTTCATAAGAAAACTGCGGATACAGCTGCCCGAGATCAAAATAAATCGCTCCTTCTGTCAGTTCATAGATCACTTTGCCTGCATCCATAATCCGATATTCCGGAATACCTGCCCTTTGTATTTGCGCCGCCATTTCCTGTCCGTTTTTGTAGGAAGATATTACGATTATGATGTCCTGCTGTTTCATATCCGACAGCTGATCTGCTGCAATAACCGGCAGCTGTCCCACCTTTTTCCCCACCGGATAACTGTCAATCGCCGCCTTCCATGGTATCATTTCTTTCGTTTCCTGATACAATATATTTGCCCATATTCCAGCGCCAAAGATGTACATGGGGGCATGCTTTGCTTTCTCTTTTAAAAGACGATAAAACGTCAGCCATTTTGCGCTGCGCCGCAAGGTATGGTTTACCATCGTTTCAATATATCCAAAATCCTGGGTAATACTATAATTTAACCTGTCCATAAAGATTTGCTTAGACAGGGTATCACTCATCTGGTTATAAATACGTTGAACATCTTTTATCATGAATCATTTGCCCTTTCTGTATTTCTCTACATCTATATGACCTGTCATCCTGTTTTCCGGATCTTTATATTCCCATTTACACAGTCTGAAAATCTTCTTACAGTACTCTGACCGGCTGTTTCCACAACGTCTTTTCTTCTGAAACGCCCAGATCTCTTAAAGATTTCTGAATACTTTCAACATATTCCGGACGGCTGACTGCGATTAATATTATATCATGCTCTGTATGTAAGATCTCCTGCGGCCTTTTGACGTTTTCATCCTCCGTCTCGTTGCTGTCCACCCAAAGCACGACGTTATATCCCATTTTTTTTAGTTGTCTGTAATAGTCTTTTCCAACTTTTCCAGCCCCGTAAAGAACGACTCGTTTACCTTTCAGACCATCAGTGTCCAGCATAAATTCCGGTATCTGAATCTGTTGTGAAAATCCCATTCCACCGTTGATTGCCATCACTGTTGTAATCGTGATCCAGCGCTGAAGCTGCTGTATCAAATGCTCCTTTAACATATGTTTCTCGAAGCATGGCAACAGAGCGAGATATGCCTTATTAATATCCGTTAACATATGTGAATTTTTACCATGAAATATAGAATTTTCACGATATTGATAATGATAAAAACACTGATGAAAAACCTTCACTGCCCCGCAATAAATAAGATAACTATATAGAAAGACTCCGTCATCCGCAAACGCGTTATTCGTCTCAAGTTGTTCATATACCTGCTTTGCCAGCTTCGTCCGGTACAATTTATTCCATATCCAGGGTGTCAGTCGCTGCATCGTATCGGTATCGATATCGTATAACATTGACTTTAGCAGGAACTGCCTGCCTTCGTCCTGATATTCGCCTTCTTCATATTGATCTAAATATAAGGTTACCACTCCGGGTCTGGCCTCATAATATACCCCGGATGTTACCATGTCTGCTCCTTTTATCCGTAGTATTAAAAACTCTGCCATTTCCTTTTCTATCCAGTCGTCAGAATCAACAAACATCAGAAACTCGCCTGATGCACGCTCAACCCCTGTACGTCTTGCATTGAAAGAGCCTTTATTATTCTGTTTTATATAAATCACCCGATCATCTTTTTGCGCAAACATTTGACATATTTCACTGGAACCATCTGTCGAACCGTCATCAACAATAATAATTTCCATATCTCTCCACGTTTGCTCCATGATGCTTTGCAAACAATTTTTCAGGCAGGCCTTCGTATTATATACCGGTACAACAATACTCAGCTTCATATCCCCTCCATAGTTTCCGGCACTGCATATAAAAACCGTCTCTTCCATTCTCGTCTGATAATGCCGCAAATAATACTTATAACCCAGATCCAGTTTCTCCAGAAAAATCGGGATTTCAAAAATATCCTCTGGTTTATGGTAAACAGATATCGCCAGCTTTGGGCGATATTTTTGTATCGTTCGGATACTGCCTTTCAATGCCTCCAGCTCGCTTCCTTCCACATCCATTTTTATGTAAGTTGCTTTTCTCCCATTTAATTTATGATCGATGCTGTCAGCCGTAATACTTACTTCACCCGCATCCGATACGCAGGACCCCCATCTAGGTCCGGCGTCTTCCTGAAACCGTATAACCGTTTGATCGCTCCACACCCCTGCCTCATACAATTCAAATTCGCATCCAAGTCCGGACAAATTTTTCTGGCAGACCTGATAGTTTCTTCTGTCTGGTTCAAATGCATATACCATCTTAAGATTCCCAGCGCACCATTTTTTGCAATCCAGCGACGTATCACCGTTAAAACAGCCTGCATCTACAAAATATTCTCCATTCTGATCCGGCGTAACGATAGTCGTATCAAAATACTGTCCGGGAATGTCACTGTATATTCCTCCCCCGCCATACGCAGACATCAAAATATTTGTTTCCTGAAACCCAGCCGCAATCAGCTGATGATAGATTTCTATCTGATATTTCACAGATACGGCTATGATCACAAGATCGTCTCTAAAGTGCTGATACACATATGCAGCATTTCGTATCGGAATGCCCTGATACTCCAGCCCGTCCATTTTCTGATTATTATCACAAATACAATCGATTATCCTGTTCGCCAGCAGCAGCGTCCGACAGGATAATCTGCCCATCTCTCCAGCTCCGAAAATTACGATTCTCTTTTCCCTGTTTTGCGGATTCCGATTGTAATATTGTTCCAGCCATCCACAGGTAAGCGGCTGTTTCCGCATCATCAATATCTCATCCAGCTGCGCGTAAAATGCATCCTTATCTCTTTGAACAAAATAAGAAAATCTTGCATCAAATAATTTCTCAGATTCCACATCCTGTAACTTAACTACAAACCGGTTCAGTATTCCGATGTTTTCTTTGTACTGCATAAAGCCTCCTCGTATCATTCCCTATTTACTCCCAACCGCCGCTTATACATAAACGCAAATATCTCCATCAGAAACTCCCATTTCCAATAACTGCCGTTTCATTGCGCCTGCATGCATTTCATTCGCAATCAGATATTTCGCCGCAGGATACCGTACTCTCCCCTGCTCCGGTGACAATACGGGCAGATCCTGCACATTCGTTCCCCACAGCAGACGATTATTATCCATAAACGCCGCAGTATGATAAGCATGTTTTTGGAGCCATTTATAAGCCTCATATCCATAATGCCCGCATCCAAAAATTAGTACCGGAGATTTCCCGGCTTCACCTAATACTTCCTGCATCTTTTGTATATGAGCTCTACATTTTTCCAGATAATACGTTTCCGATATTAGTAAATCCTCCAGTTTTTTCCATATATCCGTCTGGAAAACACTCCGATCGATTTTGTTTCGTATACATGCATCTTTTAAGCGCTGCTGAAACCACATATAGTATTTCGATCTTTTTTCACTATCGATGCCGCTCTCTTCCTGCATATCATCAAAACAGTAAATAAATGATTTTGCCATCCGGCAGTAAAAAGCACGAATCACATCTTCTTCTGCATTTTCTGTCAAATAATAAAAAGCTGAAAATTCCTGATATGCATACTGCAATCCTTTTCCGGAATTTGCAGATGCTCCTTCCCTGTCTGTGCAATATCGATAATGAGCTTCTTTTAAATATAACGCTTTTGTTGCAAAAATAGTGGTCTGTAAAATAAACCCGATATCCTGATAAGCTGCCCCCGGCGTTTCTGACAATCGAATATTGTTTTCCATCAGAAACTGTTTTTTATATAGACCGTTCCATAAATACCAGTCGCCAACTGCGACCGCAGCATATTTTACAGGTTTTATTATTTTATCATACAAGTCCTCTGTTTGAAAAGAATACCTTCTGAGAAACGTCCGTTTTCCATTTTTTTCTGTGCGATAGAGATAATAATCGCTCTTTACATAATCACAATCCTTTAAAACTGCCTGTTCATATAAACGTTCATACATGGGAGCATCCGCATAATCATCCGTTTCCAGAATAGCGATATAACGGCCGTTTGCCATGTCAATTCCCATATTCACCTGATATCCATAACTCTTCACATCACTATGACATAAAACGATTCTGTCATCCGTTTCTGCCAGTCTGGATAAAATCTCCCAGGTGCCATCCTCAGATCCTGCATCGATACAGAGTATCTCTATTTCCTTTAACGTCTGTTCCATCACACTTCGTACTGCTTCTTCTATATAATCTTTTACATTTAGCGACGGAAGAATGACCGATACTTTAATTTCCATTCATTTCCCCTAATTTTTCAATTAAACCCCTGACATTCGCAGTCACTTTTTCCCAGTTATAATGCTCCTTTACAAATCGAAGTCCGTTTTCGCACATCTGCCGATATGCCGTCTCATTTGAAAGCATATAGCGAAGCGTTTCCTCGAATTCGAAGAAATTCGTATAATACAGTCCTGCATTGCTTCGGATACACTGCCCTTTCAGCACTGCACAGTTTCCATTTACCAGTACCGGCCGCCCTGCTGCCATACTTTCCAAAATAACAAGCGACAGACTTTCATATAAAGACGGCATGACAAGAAGTCTGGCATTTGCTATGATGGCTGTCTTTTGCTCCTCTGTCACAAATCCTGCATAAATAATATCCTCCGAATGTGTCAGCATCATTCTGTCATCTATGTTGCCAATCACAATCAGTTTCAGCGGTGATGGATTTCTTTTTTTATACTCAATAAAATCCCGGTTTAATTCGTTAAAATTTTTGCCATTGCTAACTCTCCCAACGTACACAATATACTGATCCTCATATTCGAGAAACTGCTCCGGCAATATATACCTGCTTGTATCTGGAATATCGATCCCAACACTGGTAAGCTCGGATAATTTTTTATCTGTATGAAACTGGCGTGTAAGAAATTGTTTTTCTTCCACACTATTATATAGAATAGCTGCTGGTAATTCAAAGATTTTTTGATAGATTGGAAGTCGAATCGCTGCGTCGTCATGTGCCGTTGGCGCTATTATGCTGTTTTTCAGATTCAATCCTATTCCCTTTACTGTAAAATAATACGCATACGTGAAAAAAATGACCGCTTCGTATCTATCTGCATTTTTCTCCAAAAATGAAAGAAAAGAAGGGCAGTATGGTCCCATCTGGGCAATCCACTCTTCCTCGATCTCTTTCGTTCCCTTCCCTACCTGTTTTGACAATTCATCAAACAACATTTCATTTCTCGTTTTTTCTACCGGAAACCGATATACATTGACACGATTGATTTTTTCCAGTCCTTCTTTATACGCATTATCCCATGGCAGATTATTTCTGGCACAGGACGTTAGTACGTCGACCTCATATATATCGGTCAGATGCTCAGCCAAAACACGACAATGGTATTCTGCGCCGCCGTTTACCTCTAATCCATATCGGTGCACTACAAAAACAATTTTTTTCATCCTGCTCTCCCTAAACCCCTTTTTTCAAATTTCAATTGCCATTCCAGTATTTTTGATATTGAATATTAAAATATGATCGATGGTTACACCCATATGCACAAGCTGCCGCAAAATTTCATTTTCATAATCTTTCGGCGTAATCACAAAACAGGCATCAGGATAACGTGAAAACGCATCCTGCGGTGACAGAACCTCCAGACCACAAATGATTTTCCCCCATGTCCCACTGTTATTGTCACAAAAACATTGAACAGATTTCATGCTCTCCAGCTGCAACGTTGCCCTGACAATTTCACCATATCTCCCAGCCCCAAATAATATCAACTGATCAAATTCTTTTAGCAATTTTATCAGTTTTCGATAATAAAAAGTAGTAAAATTTAACTCATTGAACTGTGGAGTGTTCTCTAAAATTCTTTTTTGAATCTCCTCCATTACCTGCTGCGTATGAAATTTTTCCATAGTATTCTCCTCCGGTTCTGCATATTACTGTGCACAAAATATTATTTTTCCCTCGTCCACTCCACAGGAAAGCAGCCTTGTCGTGATATTCTCAGCCAGATCACTGGTACGCACTGCAAGGACTACATAATCATACGTTTCTGTCTGCAATGCTTCCAGCCCAACTACGCCCATTTTGTTCAATTCTGTTTGCTCATACGCCTGATCGACCCATGCGGCAATGTCACAATATCCGGACAGGCATATCTGATGATGGAATGCCCGCCCGGCATATCCTGCTCCATATAAAATAATTCTTGCGCCCTTTGGAACTTCCTGAAATGGAAAAATAACCCCCAGCGACTCAATAAAGCTGCCGGGATCTCCCTGCCAGATCATCATTCTCATGTAATGATCGAGCTGCGGCATCATTAACTGACTATACTCTGTTTGCTGAAACTTTGCTGCAAGATAAAGATATAGTCTTGCAGCATTTTCATAATAATCACTTTTCTTTTTCGCTGTCATCGATGCGCCATGCACACGATAATGATATTTCGCATCTTCTGTGACGACTGCTCTTTTAGCGGTAAGCAAATATGGATATACGATCGCAACATCCTCGCCATCGTAAATCTTTGTATCAATATCTGCATAACATGGCTCTAATAACTCCTTTTTATAAAGCTTGTTCCAGATATATGGTAAAATTCCAAATTCATAAAAACCATGATGATTCAGCATGGAAGGATAGATCTCCCGCGTAAGCTGCGAAGCATCGAACACTCCGGAGGGAATGTTATTTTTGATTATTTCCGAACGACCATCTGTTTCTTTTACACATCCGGCCGCTACAATATCTGCATCAACCTGTTCCATTCGCCCTATATTGGTTTCAAGAAAATCCACATCGATCCAGTCATCTGCGTCAACAAATGCAATATAGTGTCCCTTCGCTGCCATAATCCCTGTTTTTCTGGCGCAGATCAGGCCTTCATTTTTTTTGTGAATAACCTGAAACCGTTGATTTCGCTCTGCGAACTGATCACAAATCGATCCGGATGCATCTGTCGATCCGTCGTCCACTATTATTGTTTCGTAATCTTTATATGTCTGCATCTGAATGGAATCCAAACAAACCCGAATATATTTTTCTGCATTAAATACAGGTACAATTACAGATACTTTCATCACAACCTCCAGTAACCACGTTTACGCGGAAATACGCATTGTTACCTGCTCGCCTACACCTCGTATAAAATATCTTCCAGAGATACAATCGGATAATCCACCTTATCACTTAACATCTCTTCAATTTCATCAAAATAATAAAGTGCCGTTACTACAATCACATCGACCGGTTCCAGATCATCCTCTGGCGTAATCACGTCTACATCTGCATAAATGGCGTCCGCATTCTTATCTATAATGTAACGGACTTCAATCCCGGAACCTTCCAGTTCGTCAAATAAACGCTCCCCCAGCTCTTTCATACCATAGATCGCTACTGTTTTGTATTCGTTTCTCTCGAAATATTCAACCAGTGTCTTTCCTTCCTGCCGGATTCGAAGCCATTGATCGAACGCCATATAAAGCTCGTGAACTTTGGCATGTCCGTCTAATAGTTCTTTGATCTTTTTGGAAGATACCGATCTTGCCGCGATCCCTCCTGCCGCTGCTCCTGCTGCTGCTCCTGCCAGTGTTGATAATACTTTGTTGACTCCTTTGCTCATGTTCATTTCTCCTTTTACTTATATTTTTTGCAAATCAGCTATAACTTCTCCAATTGTCTTAAATATATCCTTGTATTTTTTAACATATACGCAAAATTTTCGCAAAACCTTCAGCCATTTTTTCTATACGATAATTTTTCATCACATACGCTCTGTTTTCTTTTAACAGTCGTTGATAATCTTCCACTGACATTCTCTCAACATACTGCATACATGCTCGAATTTCATCCGGATTCTTTACTCCAAATCGCAGCCTGACATCGGATACAATATCCTCCATCGGCCCAATATCAGATACGATTACAGGCCTGCCATAAGCATAGGCTTCTAAAATTACATTTGGCGTCCCTTCTGAAAAAGATGGCAGTATCACCAGATCCGCCTTCTGATACTCTTCCTGCAGCTCCTCCACATGTCCTAAAAATTCAACCTTATCATTCAAACGATATTTACGCACAAACTGCCGTAGTTTTCCAAGATACGACCGATGACCTGTCACACCTGCAAATACTATTTTTCCATCAAACTCCGGATACTGTTTTAAAAACTGCAGCATCAGCATCTGGTTCTTATCCGGCGCAATCCGAGCCGGAACCAGTATTCTGCTAATTCTGCGGTCTTCTTTTCCTGGTAACATCGGAACAACTGGTTTGCCATTTCTAATTAATCCGACTTTTCTCCCAGTCAGCTGCTCCAAAGCTCTTTGCCCATATTCAGAATTGGCCAGAATACAATTGCAAAAGCTCAGGCATTTCTGATACTCCTTACTTTCCACTATAGCGGCTGCATCGATACGTTCTGAGTATACAACCTGTATCCCAAGCATCCGCAAATATGGAGCAATTACCAGATCCTCCAAATAGTTAATCAGACATATTGTATATTTCTTTTTTAAAACAGATTTTAAAATATGACGGATCACTCCCTGCAGTACCTTACCGCTGCCAGTACCTGCGTCAAGTTCATAAAAATTTATATATTTTGCTTTTTGCCTTGTTTTTTTTAACAAAACATCTTCTTTCTTAAATCGATGTTCAATGATAACATCCATATTCCACCGATGTGATTCGGCATATGTCACCAGATATCGAAACTGTGTTTCCGCCCCGCCCCAGACAAATTCCGGCATCAGCAGCAAAACTCTTTTTTCTCTTTTCATACCACGGTTTCTTTTACACCTTTCTCTTGCATTTTCTATTCTTAATACTCATAATGCCAGATATCTTTCAACAATGTTTCCTGAGGCGATTTCTTCCTATTCAAATAATTACGCGGCATAACAAAGCCCATTTTCGGTCGATATAATATTTTTCTCCCGATCTCTTCCACATAAGCCTTTCTGAACAATCCTTTTAATTCCCCTCCCGGACATCGGTCTTCTTCTGATAAAGAGAATGAAAATTCCACTAACCTTCTCGCCAGTAACGGTACTCTTGTTTCCAGAGAAACAGCCATGGCTGCCCGATCGACTTTTGTCAAAATATCTCCCGGAAGATATGTTTTCAAATCCAAATACTGTATTCTTGTCATCGGTGGCAGCTCTTTATGATAATATTTTCTAAAGGCCCATAGCTTATCATAATCTTTCTCAATTGTCAATCGCTGCCGCAGCTCTTTATCGGTTATCGAAAGCTGTGGAGAGCTCATCTGCATCAGACTGTTTAAGACATCCATCCAGTAATAATCTTTTTTATTATCTCTTTTGCATCTCTGATAAATCGCTGAAATCAGCAAATGATCCGGTCCTTTTTCTTTTTCTTTCCGCCATATTGCCTGATAACGTTCATATCCTCCAAATATTTCATCTCCCCCATCACCCGTAAGCACTACAGTTACCTTCTCTTTTGCCAGCCTGGATATCAGATAAGTCGGAAACGCCGACGTATCTGCAAACGGCTCGTCGTACCACAGCTTTAACTTATCATAATGATCACGAAATACATCCCGTTCAAATAATTTTCGGTTCATTTGAATCTGATAGCGCTGCGCCAGTTCACATGCATATGTAGATTCGTCGAAATCCGCATTTGCAAAACCCATGCAAAACGTCTCTAATTGTGGATTGATTCGATGCCCTTCGAATGTAACAATACTCGAATCTACCCCTCCGCTTAAAAAAGTACCTACCGGGACATCGGCTATCATCTGCTCCTCAACAGATTCCCGAACAAGAAATCTTAATTCCTCTATTAAATCTGACTGTTTTCTTTGTCTTCCCTGAAAACTGTTAATTTCCAGCTTCCAGTAAGATGTATCTTTAATAATTCTCTTTTGAGAAATATCAAAAATCATCCGATGTCCTGGCATCAGCTTCTGTACATTCTTATAACAGGTTTTCGGTTCCGGTATATAGGAATAATTTAAGTAATCATAAATTGCAGTGTGATCATATTCTGGCGAAACCGTATTACACATAGATAAAATTCCTTTTAGTTCTGAAGCAAACCCAAAGTTGCAGCCGTCAAAGTAATAATAGAATGGTTTTATCCCAATGCGGTCACGAAATAATCTCAGCGTACCGTCTCTTTTATCATAAATGGCAATTGCAAACATTCCGTCTACCTTCTGAACAAACCGATCTCCCCACTCTAAATATGCGTTCAGAATTACCTCCGTATCAGATTTTGAACAAAATCGATAACCCTTTCGGATCAAATCCGTTCTCATTTTCTGATATCCATAAATCTCTCCATTATAAACAATCCCTACCTGATGATCCGCAGAAAACATTGGCTGCATTCCGTGATCAGACAAATCTACAACAGCCAGTCTCGCGAATGCCAGTGTAAAATCCTCTGACGGACATATTTTGATGCCATCCGGCCCTCTGTGTTTCATATCTGTGATTGCTTTTTTATAATCCCATTTCGAATGACTGCCTCCAAGAATGGCACACATATTGCATCCCCTTAAAAAAATTTACTCTAAAAGTTCAAACATACTTTCATCTGGAAGAATATAATCGATCTTTTTTTCCTGCAGCTGACTGCATATAACGTCATACAACGATGGATTTACTCCGACAAATACGACGTCCTTCTTATTATCCGGTTTTATGGATGATAAAAAGAAAATCTTTTCGTCACACGTTTCCAGAACCTGATGATCAGAAACAATGTACCCTCCCAAATCCATTCCGCAATCTTCTAACATGCGATAAAACTGCCTGCCAAAATTTCCACATCCATATACATAAACTGTTTTATGGTCACATTTTCTTATACACTGCCAGAATCCTGCAAACTTCTCCCATTTCATTCGTTTTGTTTTGCGGTAAGTCTCTTTATTCAGCTTTACCGCTGTATCAAACAGTTTCAGACAGTCCGGCACATAATATTTCTCATACCACTGCCGATACAATGAAATCTCTCTTTCCCGCGGCAGATATTGCCAGGTTAATGTCAGTGCAGAGAAAATATTTTCTATATATTGCTCCGTATGTTCATTGACAACAAAAGCCGCTATATCCGGATAGCCGTTATTAATCTCTAAATTTATTATCTTATCCGCAGCAACTGTATCAAACAACACCTTATTTACATATGCATACGGATCGTCGCCGTAATGATTCAGCGTAATATCATGTAATACGACAACCGCCCCCTTTTTCAGGTATGGATAACAGGCAAGAAAGTCCAAAATCTCTCCCGGCATACTATGTACTGTATCTAATATTAAAAAGTCTATATCCTTTCCGATATCCTCCAGCCTCTCAACTGCATATTTGCCTGCATACAAACTATGATGCGGCTTCTTTTCTAATACATCCCTGCATGCCTTAGCCAGATATCCAACTTCCATGCTTTGATCCAGATAATAATTTTCCAACAGATCGATCGAATACATTGTTGTATCCAATCCCAGCATAGATACGCAATTTAACAGGACCGCGGTAGTTCCACCGGCAGCGACGCCAATTTCCACAAGTTTTTGCGGCTGATACGTCTTTACCAGACCACACAAAAACGCCAATCCCTCTTTTGTCATTTCCGCCTTATCATAATCTGCCAAACGTTCCAATATCCCTAATGGCTCATAAAACATCTCTTCATTTCTTTTTAGCATATCCACTTTCCTTTATCATTTATTTGTTAATCTCATCGATAAGCAACGAAAAAATACCATCTTCATATTCGCTTTGATGACGATACAATTCTTCCATTGTTATCGTACGTGTCAGATACCGCCAGATTTCCAGATGTTTCTTTGCATAATTTTCCCATGTCCAGTCTTTCACCGCATCTACGATCGCTTTCTTCTCTTCCTGAATCTTTTTCAATGTGTAAATAAAGTCATCTATCGTTCGACATGGAAAAGTTAATCCGCCTTTCGTATCCAAATGATAGCCCTGAGGGGTAACAATCGTTTTTACACCTGCAGCCAACGCGTCCAGATACCCCATCGCGCCCTCATCAAATCCATAATAAATCCAATAGTCCAGACTCGGCATTAATTTTTTATAAATTTCTCGGTCAAAGTCATTATAATACTCCACTTCAAAGTTCAGCTCTCTTATCCGTCCGACAATCTCATCCCATCCTGCGCCCATAATTTTCAATTTAAAATATTCCGGATTTAATTGTTCGCAAACTTTGAGTATTAAGTCGTCTCTCTTCCGAAAGTCCAGATAATGATAACACCGGTTTGTTATCCCCAATACAATTTTTCCTGGTTTAATTTCCCCATCCTGCGCAGGATTGACGTAACATATTCTATTTCTGGATATTCCCCATGCTGTCAGCTTGTTCCGTGTGTCTGACGACATACAGATTCCGACTGCGCCGTGTTGTGCCTGAAATCTGATCTGATCATTGAGTCTCATACAATCAACATGCGTAATCATTGTCGTTCTTACAGTCTTGCGATTGCCATAAAAATTCATAAGATCTCCATAATAGATATAATGATTCACATCCGCCGTATCGTCCTCTTCTCTTGCAATATCCGCCTGCTGCCCCAGTTTTATCAGCTCTTCCTGTAGTTTTCGCGCAAACTTTCCTAATACCCAGCCGTCATCGTTATGAATAATACGTATTCTTAGTTCTTCTTTTGGGTCGATACAATATGTGTAAGGAGAATAATCAAAAAATGGAAACGCTTGATTGTCAAAAAAATAAAATATCTCTGATTCAATCTGCATTTGCCCGATCATTTGACAAACTTGTTCCGCAATGTTTTTTTCCTTAATACAAATTAAGATAACTATTTTATTTTGAAAATCTGTAAGTCTTTCTGGCGGAATACAGAGAACTCCCTGTATCGATTTGATCTCGTCTGCCCTTCGATCACAAATATAATCTACATGCCCTATATATTTGTAATTCTTTTCTGCCTCGTGACCTGCTCCATACAAAATAATCTTTTGTTCCGGATGCTTTTTTACGTAATCAAAATAATTATCGCTTGTATTATACGCTGCCATCATGCTCCTTACCTTTCATAATTGTTATCTTCTTTTTTAATTATTACGCTTATCTTTCCACAAATACTTAAACAATCTCAAATAAAAACGCTCAATCATATCATTTGTTGATGTAATCTGAATAAGATTCTTTATAAATAAAAAATAATATTGTCTGTAATCATTGTTATACCGCTGATACAGTCCATTATAATAAAACAAAATACTCTCTATTCCTGATTCTTTCAAAAAAAGAGAGCTATTACTTCTTACAATATATTTAAACCCTCTGATATCTCTATTAAAATCTTTTGAAATCGTTTCTCCATCATGAATATTATAAATAAACATCGGTTTATGTGTATAGAAATATTTATGTTGTAAAGATAATCTGATATGAGTATCCCATTCCTGATAGGAAGGAACATTCGGATCCAAAAGACCAATATCCTCTAACGCAGCTTTTTTTACAAGCACACCCGGAAAAAGTACTTTAGATGCAAACAATATATTGTGAAAATAATCTCCGTCCCGTCCTTTCATTCTACAATTCACATAATATTTCCTGCCATGATCATTGCGCAAATAGTCCCCATAATATACATCATAACCCGGATTTTTTTCAACCGCTTCTTGCTGTACCTCTAAAGTATGATCTAACAATTCATCATCTGAATCCAGAAAAAGTATCCAGTCTCCTTTCGCTGCTTTAATACCACAATTCCTTGCCACCTGCGCTCCACTATTTTTCTTAAGACACAGAAGTCTGATTTTGCTGTTTTGTCTGCGCATCTTACGTACAATCTCTACAGACTTATCTGCAGAATTGTCATCTACTAAAATAATTTCCATCGGCTGTTTTGTTTGATTCAGCACAGACCTGACTGCGTTTTCAATTGTTTTTTCTCTATTATACAGCGGTATCACAACCGATACATTCATTGTATTCCTCCAAAATATATTATTTATCAGCGTCCCCTCCCCAAACCCATCGAATATAGTTTTCTATATATTCACTCAAAGTTTCAGGCTGGTTTCCTAATGTCCACTGACTATTTTTTCTTAAAATTTTCTGCTCAAACTGTAATCCTAACGCTCTCTTCACACACCCATATATTGGCAGTTCATCCGCTCCCAAACCATTATCAAAATCTATTTTTTCTGATTCCAAACCAAGTATCTCCAGTATTCTGATTCCCTTGATCTGCGTAACAAACCCTGTTGGATGACTTGGACTAAAAAACAGCCTGCGTTTTTGATAATAATTCTCTATAATATCAGAAATTATAAAATCACAGTCCTTTTCCCGGCTTTTAATTTTATTCAATTCTGTATCAAAATTACTCTGTATCTCTGTCGCTGTCCATATCTGTTTTTCTAAAATATCTTTCTTAATTTCTTCTATAGAAGCGCCCTCATAAAACTTTGTATCTATATAGGCATCTCCCCGTCCTCTGGTCATTTGTGTAAAATTTTGTGCAGATGTCTTACCTGGCTCATTTAGGGACTCTGCATCGATCGCTTCACTGTTAAGGTGACGATCCATATAGGCTATTCTGCTGGTATTATCAAATGGACAAAAGGCATAATTTATCTGCGGAAAAAACATATTACATCCATATATATTAGGCACAACAATATTAGTTCCCACAGTGTGCTTTGCAATCAGCTCCTGGCAGGATGCTTTTCCCAAATTGTTATCCTTCCTGATATCCTGTGTTATTAGCAGATCGCAATATTCAAGTTCGTCCTGGGTTGGAGATCCATCCTCAGTAATAGAATATAACTTTAAATAATATTGTTTGTAAAATTCATAGTTTAAATTAAGATATACGGATAAGGCGCCCATATGACAGTTGCCGTATATAAACGCTATTTTTTTCCCAATCGCATACGTATGTGTAAAATCCCGATATTCTTTCAGTCCAATATCGATCAGATGTTTTCTTATTTCTTTATAAGCCGGAAATCCAGCAGCGATCATAATATGATATTTATTAATTTCTTCGATCTTCTCCTCTAACCGGAATACTTCTTTATTATGAAACTTTTGTCTTCTTCGTTGGTCCAGACAATATACAATATGAAAATCACAGCTATATTTACAATAAAATTTTTCTCCTTCCAGTCCTGTTCCGTATAATATAATTTTTTCTGTCAAAGTCGATCCTCTCCCCACTCCATGATTCCATCCAAATCTATTGTAAATATCTGGTAACCGCAATCATAATTTTCTCATAATTTTAATTACTTTATCAGCCACTTCTTCCATCTGCTCATCTGTTAATGCCAATCCACTCGGAATATAAAATCCTTTTCTCGCCAGATATTCAGCATTTGTATAATGCTCTCCTATAAATAATCCAGCCTTTTTATAAACCGGCTGCTCGTGCATACACCAAAAGAACGTTCTTGACCCTATCCCTTCTTCTGCCAGTAACTGTTGCATTTTTTTGTTATCTATCGTAATCTTTTCATCCAGTACCAGTCCATATACCCAGTAAATATTCTCAGCATAATCCGTCTGTCCGATCGGCGTGCTGCATCCATCCACCTCGCAAAATCTTTGCGAGTAATATTTTCCCATCTTCCTTTTACGTTTTACAAATTCCTCTAGCCTTTCTAACTGTGCAAGTCCCACAGCCGCCTGCAGATTTGTAAATCTATAATTGTCGCTGATTTCATCGTGTACATATCTCACATCCTGTCGAAAGCACAAATTTCTGATCATCCGACATCTGTCTGCCAATTCATCATTATCCGTTACGATCATTCCGCCTTCGCCTGTAGTAATCAGTTTATTCGGATAAAAGCTGAAAATACTAATATCTCCAAAGCTGCCACATGGCTTTCCCTTATAAGTCTGTCCATGCATCTCAGCGGCATCCTCTATCACCTTTAAATGATATTTTTTTGCTATTCGCAGCACTCCGTCCATTTTTACTGGCAATCCATACAAATGAACGACCATAATAGCTTTCGTTTTCTTTGTAATTCGGGCCTCAATATCTTCCACTTTCATGTTCCAGTCAGACAAATCGCTGTCTACAAAAACAGGTACTCCTCCTGCCTTCGTTACTGCCATTGCACAGGAAATAATCGTAAACGTTGGCATTATGACTTCATCCCCGCTATGAATACCAAGCGCCTGAACCGCTACCTCCAGTGCAGCTGTCCCATTGGATACGGCTATTCCATATTTTCTGCAGACAGAAGCGCTCATCTTTTCTTCAAATTGTTTTACAAAAGGTCCTTCCGATGATATCCAGCCAGTATCGATGCATTCACACAAATATTTTTTTTCCATGCCATTTAACAACGGCTCGTTTACAGGTATATAACTCATCTGGTTATTCTCCTTGAAAAATTTTTTCTATCTTATTCAATTAATCGATTCCCATACTAATCTTTATATTTTACCCCATGATCATCTATCCCCAGAAAACGCTTTTTATCCGCATCTCCAGAATACGGCCCCTGCTTTACTTCTATCATTTCTACTTCTTCCAGCACAGTAAACCCATGTCCTCCTGATACAAGCAGAATGACATCTCCTTCATCCAAAATCTTACTTTCCAGATAATCTTCATAATCGTCATAAAAATCTACCCTGAGTTTTCCCTTCTTAATAAACAAAACTTCCTGCGTCATAACTACATTTCTATGGACCATGTTATGAATATGTGCATCTATTCTCTTTCCCTTCGGATGATGCATACAGGCTACCTGCTGTGAATATTCGCCAGGTGTAATAAAATCCACACCGTCGCAGGTATATTTGTCTTTTATAATAATAGCTAATAATCTGTCTTTTTTTCTTATTTCAATCAATTTCATATTTATCTCCCTTTTGAGTAATAACTCCCACAATTCTCCTTTACGATTCACCTGACTCAAATGCCTCTTAATGCAACATCATACGCAATATAATCTTTACATCGCAATCCATCCATCTGGTATAATATCATGTTTCTCCCATGTTTTAGGATATATTACATTTTTTCCCTGGTTCTGATTTAAATATGCCGCCCAGTAACTAAAAGTACTATTTGCTATTATGTCATGTCTGCAATGCTTCATGATTGTAAATTCTTCATAATCCTTATAACCCATATCGCTTATGTATATAACCGTTCCATTTATTTTCAGATGCTTTTTCACCCAATCTATATCGTCCGAGAAAACTAAATATATCGGATCAGAAACCAGTTCCTCTATTCTTTTCATCGCCTTTATATAATATTTATCATTGCTAATACTATAATGCAGTTTTACGAAATCTCCTCTTCGAATATGGATTCCCACTGTATTTTCAAAAGATAATACATATTTTAATCTTTTTGAAAGTTTCAAAGGCGTCTTCAGGCAAAACTCTTTTTGCAAAATCATTCGAATATCATCATAGTATTTCAGGTTAAAATAATATCCCTGAAAATAAGTATTTAAAAACAAACTGGCCGAATTTAATAACTTTCCATTTCTTACTTTCTCTTCATCCCTATACTGACAAAACCAGAGACCTGATCGGGCAAATGCTGAAATTACCCTTTCCTTTTGATTATGAGGTATTAAATAGTTCCATCCTGATAAAATCTTATCATCAGCAATCGGTACGGTAATCCTAAACTTATCCAGGCTATATAATCGGTAATCATTTTTTTTCAAATGTATATTTTTTTCGCCTCTGGCTATCCTATCCTCATTATTAATATAGCGAATATCCAAATAAACATTCCCTTTTCCGATCAACTGAAGTTTTCTTGCAAATGCATACTGAAATAATTGATTTCCTAACCCATCGGATACTTTAACAACATTAAACAATTTTTCCCCCTTACCAGCCATTTCATCTTTTATAATAATCTATTGTTTTCCTCATTCCCTCTTCAAATCCGATCTGAACTCTAAATCCTGTGTCTTTAACCAGATCATAAATTCCTACGCAAGAACTCATAACTTTCTGTCCTGTTACTGGCAATTCGCCTATTCCCAACTCTAATTTAGGATTAATCATATCGCGAATCCGCAAAATATACTCTTTCAAATAAGAATATTCGCCACTTCCAATGCCATACGTTTTACCCGGAATCCCATATTGTCCCAAAAGCCTGAGTGCTTTTACCACTTCCGATACATATAAAAAATCCCACATCTGATCGAGTGGCCCAAATAATGGCTTTCTTCCAGCAAGTAATTCTTTAATTGTATATATAACAATATTATCATCATTTCGCCCTTCCCCAAATGTACTGGGAAGTTGTGCCCAAATAAACGGGATATTTATCTGCCTGGATAACACCTCTAACGCATAGAACACTGCTACTTTTGCAGCTCCATAAAAATCAGACGGCGTCTGGCGATTTGCAGCATTCATAACACTATCACACATTGTATATTCTGCGACTGTTCCTGTAGCTATAAATTTTTTGCACCCAATATAATGTGCCAGATTCATAGCAGATAAGGCAAGTGGTATATTTTGCAACTGTACATTTATTTTATTTTTATCTTTCGTGTCAACCCCGCTCCACGCTAAATGATAAAATGCATCATAATCTTTCTGCTCCAACTGTACAGTTTCGTAATCATTTGTTTCCACTATAGTTACCCTGTCAATCCAATCTTGGTCCAGCTTTGCTGTATTGCGGATGATAACAGTTACTTCAATTTCATTTTGTAACATCTCCTTAACAAGCCATTTTCCAATAAAACCTGTTGCACCAGATATAATGACTCTTTCCATTGATATCACCCCTTCATCTACTGGCTTTTACACGTTTAATGTTCACCCTTTATTCATATCTTAACCATTTGTTATATAACTCGCTACATTCCTGTTCCGTATAAAAATGCCTTAAACGCTCATTCTTGTAATAGATGCCATCTAACATTTCTTTCGGCAAGCAAATATTTCTTTTATAATCGCGATACGCATATCGATATGGTTTCTCTGTACTTATGTTACCATTAAATAAGCGGAAATTCTTTATATTTAAAAACTCTCCAATCAAATTCTCCAGTTCATTAAGTTTTTCCATTTTTATTAAAAGAAGCTCTAAATTTTCTTTTTTTATAATACTATACCCTTTTTCTCTATCAAACGGGTAAGAAAAAACATCTATTTTGAGATATTTTTTCATTTGTCTGTCAAACCAGTCAAATTCTCCGCCATCAAATTGATCTGGAAAATAAAATCTTTCTATTTCGTTAAAATCTGCTTCGTCGCCATAACGATTAAGCTGATGGATATTTTGCCACATCTCCGCGATGCGCCTTGCAACCGGATCTCGTACCAGACTGATTATTTTTCCTGATTTTCGGTTTATCAAATGAAATAAATCATCCTCCGTTTCTCCAATACCAGTCAGAACATGGCAATGAAGAACATGTCTGTTATAATTTAATATACTATTATAAATCGTAGTCGATGCAACCTTCCCTGGCTGATACACTAATATAATTTCATCATTATACAATGGCAGAAATGCAAAATATCTAAAATAGTCATCCATATTTCGCGATAACGTTATTTCGTTTTTCTGCCTAATCGTCTTCAGCTCTGCTAATTTCTTTTCTCTATACTTTGTTTCTATACCCGAATATTTTATATTAAGATATATGCCCCATTCTATTGCGTATAAAGTATAAATACATATAGAACTGCCAAATATTTGTTCGATATTAATAATTATTTCATCCTGCACATCCAAAGAAGCAACTGTTACTAAAACTGCGATTTCTGATATATCAATATTTCCCAATTCGATTTGTAACCTGTCTGGTGATAAAACGGTTATCCCTGATACCTGCGTCCCCTGTATTGTACAATCTGAATCACAAATTAGAATTCTTTTTACCCCCCCCCACATAGAAATAATGTCTTCTACAATAGTTCTCCCTTTTTGTCCTATTCCCCATATTACGAGATACTTTTCAAATAATGGAGTTATATCCTTCATTAACTGTAAATCATTGACCATTTCTTCCTCCCATTTATAGTCCGTATATGCTTTAATTACAAAAAGTCGACAAACTCTTCTTTCTATGGCATAAACTGCTTCATTAATGACAGTTCTTTTAAATACTTTTTACTTTCTTTTTCATCCAAATACACTTTATATATATTATGGTATAATTTTTCTAAAATCATTAACTTCTCACATGTAATGTCCTGCCTGGCTGCATTTAACACATCTTTGGGTTTCAGCATAATCATATGATATAATGTTTTCCTAACTTCATTATTTGCATATTCTAACGGAATATCAGTAATTGTACTCATGCCCAAAGCTACTTTTAACCAATCCCAATGATCCCCTTCTGGCGAAGCATATGCAACTATTTTTTTATTACTAATTACCAGTTGTGACTTCTTATCATTAAGCAAATGCAATATAGGCATAAGTTGCGGAATTCCAGTATATAGATAGGTAAACACTTTTTCAGAATACTCTTTTATATTTTGCACATTATATACTTTATTAGAAAGATATATAAAATCTCCTTCTATAAAACCTTTATCTATATCATCCAGCCTTTGGTAAAATTCAGCTAATTCTGTCAGATTCCTGATGCATCTTCCATCCTCGTTAAGATATTTCTTAATATCATAAATGGAAAACCAGAATACACCTACATCATTATTTTTTTCTATTTCCCTCATAATGGTCTCTACTGCATATACAGAAGGAATATCGTCATCAGACAATGTCCACATCCAACCCTGGCCAACCTGTAAAAACAACATAGCCAGATTCCCCTGCATCCCTATATTGCTTAAATTACGCCGTATTTCTACTTTGGAGCCAAACTGTCTCTCCCACCTTTTAAGTATTTCAGTCACATCATAATCAGATGCATTATCCAATATAATAATGTTAAAATTTTTACATGTTTGTCGCGACAATATTTCTAAAGTTCTTATCAGCCTGTCTCTTCTGTTGAATGTCGGTATAACAATCGTTAGCATATAATTATGCTGACATATTCTTTGTTCAGATCTGATTCCACTATTGTAAAATAATTCAGAAAAATAATAGATTTTATGCAGTGGAATGTCCCATAATAAAATAATTTCCTCTCTTATTCCAATCCCGACTCCATAAGCACAAATAATAAGTTTTTCATATTCGTAATTAATTATCTGATCTGGCGTATCAAATCTGAATCCCTTTGTGTTAATCTTTTTTTCAATATTTTTATCAATACAACAAGAGATATCATAGTCTTTTGCTATTTCCTGCCAGTGATCATCCCAACAATTCCCCAACCCATATATAATAACCTTTTGTTTCATGATGCAGCTACTCCATCCATTTCGCTCTACTTATGCCAATGCCGTTTTTATCGATTCAACCATATAATCAATCATGTCCTTTGTCATCCCCGGATACACACCAATCCAAAAAGAATCTTTCATAATCCGATTCGTATTTTTCAGACTCCCTGACACCTTATAATAAATATTATTATTGCGAATATTATCAAAACAAGGATGTTTAATTATATTTCCTGCAAAAAGCATTCTCGTCTGTATCCCCTTGTTTTCCAAAAATTGTACCAAAGCATTTCTATCTGTATTCTCTCTACACGTTAGCAAAAATCCGAACCAGCTTGGTTCAGAATTCTCACATGCCTCTGGCAAAATTAACTTTTCCTGCATGTCTTGCAGATTTTGATATAAAATTTTAAAATTATGTCTCCTCTTTTCTACAAATGAACATATCTTGTCAAGCTGCGCACAGCCTATAGCTGCCTGCATATCTGTTGCTTTTAGATTATATCCAAAATGAGAATAAACATATTTATGGTCATATCCAAATGGTAATTCCCCATATTGCCGATCAAATCTATGTCTACAGCGATTATCCTGTCCGGACATACATTCGCAATCTCTTCCCCAGTCACGCAATGAACGTATACACTTATACAACAAAGGATCATTGGTATATACCGCTCCCCCTTCTCCCATTGTCATATGATGCGGCGGATAAAAGCTGGAAGTTCCAATATCCCCAATCGTTCCTGTATAACGCCATTCTCCATTCCATTTATATCTCGATCCTAAAGCGTCGCAATTATCCTCTATCAGCCATAACTCATGCTGTTCGCAAAACATTTTAACCTGCGTTAAATCAAATGGATTTCCGAGAGTATGCGCAACCATTACCGCTTTCGTTTTTTCTGAAAGTGCATCTTTCAGCCTGGTGACATCTATATTATACTGCGGAATGGTAATATCTACAAACACAGGAACAGCTCCATACTGCATAATTGGAGATACCGTTGTAGGAAATCCTGCCGCCACTGTTATAACCTCATCGCCACGTTGTATCCTACGCTCTTTTAATAATGGAGATGTAAGTGCCATAAAAGCAAGTAAATTTGCAGAAGATCCTGAATTAACTAATGCACAATAACGCACATCAAGAAATTCAGCCATTTTGTTTTCGAACTCCTTTGTATATTTCCCAGAAGTAAGCCAGAAATCCAGAGCGCTGTCCACAAGATTTGTCATTTCACAGCTATCATAAATCCTGGATGCATATAAAATTTTATCTCCCCTTGAATATTTTCCTTTTTGTTGATGATATTTGTTACAATACTCTGCTACCTGATTCAAAATTTTCTTTCTTGCTTCTTGTTCTGTCATTCCATCAAACATTTCTTTTCTCCAAATTACCATGATTTCCACGGCGCACTACCTGTTTCCCATAATTTTTCTAACTTTTCCTTATCTCTCATCGTGTCCATGGGATGCCAAAATCCATTAAACTTATAAGCGCCCAGTTTTCCATCTTGTGCAAGTTTTTTTAATGGTTCCTGTTCAAAATAAACATCTTCTTCTGAAATATAATTAAATATTTCTGGTTCCACTACCATATAACCCGCGTTCACTCTTGTTGCGTCTTCTTGCGATTTCTCTCTAAAATTAGTAATTATATTGTTATCATTAATACTCAATACTCCAAAACGCTGTTCTACCAATGCCGCAGTCAGTGTGACAATATTCGAATTCCGATAATGATATGTAACCAAATCGCTGATATCAATATCCGAGACTCCATCCCCATATGTCAACATAAAAGTTTCATCCTGCAGATATTCTTTTACTCTTTTTAGTCTTCCGCCTGTAAGAGTATTTAATCCGGTGTCAACAATGGTCACTTTCCATTTTTCAGTTTCCGTATTATGTATTTGCATTTTATTTGTTTCAGTAAAATCAAATGTTACATCGCTGTTATACAAATAATAATTCGCAAACCACTGTTTTATTATATGTTGCTTATAACCGCAACATATAATAAATTCATTAAAACCATAATGTAAATATTCCTTCATAATATGCCATAAGATAGGTTTTTCTCCTATCTCTATCATTGGCTTTGGTTTTAAATGGCTTTCTTCTGAAATACGCGTACCTAATCCACCTGCAAAAATTACTACTTTCATATAACCCCTTATGTGTATTTATAATTCCATTTGTCTGCATAAACTGCTTTATGAATGATACCGTGCAAAAAAATCAATCCATGAACTATCCGACATATTTATTATGTTAACGTTCTCTCGAAGCGCATAATGCTGCAACTTTTTTAGTCCATGAAACGTCATATACCCCATATACATCATTGTTTCCATATCAAACTTATGTAACTTGTTTTCGCAAAACGTTTCTTTTCCATAAAAATGAACGCTCTCTCTCATTACTTTATTATTTTTATCAACGCTCAGTTCTTTCATAAAATCCTGATCTGCGCCATATAAATAAATTTTCTTATAACCAAGCTGTATAGCAACATATATACACATAATTGCAACGTTATAATAAACTGGCGCTACAATATTTTGTTCTAACAATTTATACGAAAAAATATAATATTTTGTTATTTGTGTCGGCGAAAAAATATACTGTATATTCAAATTTTTATCAACAAAATTGGGTTTCCTAAAAAAATGAGGTAAAAAAACAGTTACCCTGTCTCCTGATTTCGCCAGCTCATTCCACAACATCCGGTTTTTTTCGTTGTTTTTTTTGAAGTATAAATCCGCAAAACATATATATTTCGGCTTTAATTGTTTATATAACGATGTCAAAGGTGCATAGTTTGCCATCATAATATCGGTTTCTTCTTTGTTCAAATGCTGAATTGTTCTATTCACAGATGGGCCGTTTAGAACAATGCTAAGAGCTTTCTCTTTTTTGTTTTGTAATGGTAACCTCTTTCTTATATTGCCATTCAAATAACTTTTTATTAAATATTTAAGAAACAAATAATACCTGTTATGTTCTTCCATAAACGTCCTCCCGCATGAACAATCGATCTTTGTTCCCTAAAACCATATGCTTGTTAAATCTTTCTTCAGCCAGTTTTCCAATTGCCTGACACTATTATTATAATATGTTTCTATTCTTCTTCTCTGTTCTGCTTTCATTTTCACTCCATACAGTTTAGGCGCCTCTTCGTATCTTTTTTCTATTTCTGATTTCGTTTTCTCAATTTTTTTCAAATTTTTTATATCTTTATTCCAGCTCGATTCAATTTCTTTCAATCTTAACCGGGCTAATTGATATCCCTCCAGATCTGCCATTACAAATCCGCCTTCATTAGATAACGGTAGCGTCTCATATGCATACCTTTCTGATGTTCCAATAAAATCCAATAGGTTATTTAACGTTTCTCTGGGTTTACCAATCAACTCCTCCAAAAAAACAATTTTCAACTGCTCTTTTCCAAAATACCGTTCAAATTCTCTAATCCAGTCAATATACAAAAACCGTTCTTTATTCCTGGTAAAATGGTTCTCAAATATTTCCACTGAAAACTGTCCGCCATTTTTTTTATATGCTGAATCAAGTTCTGCTCTGCCTTGCCTTGCCGCCATTTTAAAACCTGAAAATGCTGCATCAGCAGGATTTCTTACCATAAAAATAATTTTAATACTGTTTCCCAGGTACTCGCATGTTCTTTTCGCTTCCCATGCATAAGTCGGATCAATCATTCCCACTTTCTGTCCCGCTCTTATATTATCAAAAAAATTGTCGATCAGCAACTGTTCAGCATTATCTACACTTTCACACCATTGCAGAAAATGATTTTCCTTTTGATCTGATAAATATATGCTGTTCAAGCCTCTTAACGCACTAAACAACGAAGTCGTTCCACATTTTCCGAAACCGGCACATAGAAAGTCTATCCCTTTATACGGTACGACTGGTCGATCGTCCGACAATCTGCTTTTTATTTCATAATATAATCTTTCCGTCATGCAATAGTATTCGCTATCATATGCCTGACATATCCGGATAATATCTTTCTGATACATGGATGATACTGCAATTAAAACAATACATTCTTTATCTCTATTTAAAAATTCATCAGATGACCAAATATCTTTTCCTCTATATTCTGATTCATTACCTTTTTCTGTAACAACAATTTTTTTTATCCTCTGGTCTTCATTTATAAAAAACAAATAGTCTGTCATTTGTTTTCCATAATCTCCCGCTCCATAAATTACAAGACTATCAGTCATTCTTATCCATTTGTTTAATTCCTTTGCTGAATCAATCGTTTTGTCTAAACACTCCATTTACATCTCCTTTAATATAATATCTATAACTTCCCTTATAGCCCCCTGTCCGCCCTCCTTATTTGTTACATAATCAGCCGCATCTTTTATTATCTCTATCCCATTTTTGACACTGCACCCAAACCCTACTTCTCTTATCACTTCAAGATCATTTATATCATCACCCACATATGCTACATTCTGCAAATCGACTTTGTATTTAGCACAGAGCTTTTTCACTACGTCCAGCTTATTTTTTACACCTTCTTCATAAATATCTATATTTAATTTTCTACATCTGCGCAAATTAAGGCTCATCGTTTCACCAGTAATGATGCCTGTTCGTATTCCTTTCTCCTGCAACAATTTAAAACCCATACCATCTAATGTATGAAATTTTTTAAATTCATCTCCCAGTTCTGTATAATACATTCCGCCATCTGTCAGGCAGCCATCACAGTCTGTTAAAAACATCCTGATATCTATCCCCTGTTTATTCTTTATCTGTTTTTTCAGTCGTTCTAAAAGCTGATGTTCAATGACTATCCAATCGTTTGGCTCATCTATCTCAAAATAAGCAGCTTCATCCATTTCATATGCTTTAATATTTCCTGACAGTCTGCTCTCTGTCTTTAACAGCGCCTCTCTGCCTGTTATATAAAAAGCTCCATTTTCTACTAAAAAGCCATCAAATTCCTGTCTTCTTGGTCTATGAAAAATATCATAATTTGCTGGCAAAACAAATCCATCTTCATTTGTAATCCATTGAAATCTTTTCTGACGTACGACAGACAATACACTATCTGTTCCCTGTTTATAAAATTCCTGAAATCCTCCTGTCAGATCTTCTGACGTAAGCAGCGGAGATGTTGCCTGAATTAAAACTATATTGTCAAAAGTATACTTTTGTGCAAACTCCAGCATTACTGATTCTGTAGAAGCAATATCCGTTGCCGTCTCCACACTTCGCCCAATTACACTTACTTTTTCCATTTCAAATCTTTCAACAACTTCTTTGATTCTGTCACTATCCGTTGCAACATAAACTTTCTCTATTTCACTGCATTGACAGGCAGCTCTGACAGTCCAATATACTAATGGCTTTCCTGCAATCTCCCTAATATTTTTTAACGGGATGGATTTACTTCCCCCACGCACGGGTATAAACGCTACATTCATATTTTCCCTCTAATGCTCTTTAAATTTTAATTTTTCTCTCTGGACTTTTTCAATATCTAAAATTTCATATTTCTTATTATGCAATGCTGCATATGTTGCAAGCAGATTCCTTTTTAGTTTCCTAAGACCTTCTGGCTCCAGTGACGCGGCATGATCCGTTCCTTTCCACGTTCTGTCCAGAGTAAAATGTCTTTCTACAATCGAAGCTCCTAACGTATATGCTGCAACATCGATCGCGATTCCCAAATGATGTCCGGAAAAACCAATTTTTTTTATCCTGTTCCCAAACAAACTTCTTATTCTCTCTATTTCAAGCAAACAAACATCTTCAAATGGCACCGGATAGCCTGAAGTACATGTATAAATAACCAGATCTTTATTTCTTCTTTTATCCTCAAATAGTTTCACTAATCTTTCTTCTTCTTCATGTGTAGACATTCCTAAAGAAATATGTATCTCTCCTGTATAATGATCACATAACCATTCCAACATTCGATAATGATTATTACAAGCCGATGGTATTTTGATAAAATCAGGTTTAATCTCTGTAATTTCTATTGCAGATGTTAAATCCCATACAGAAGTACTGTAAATAACCCCTAACTGTTCACAATAATTTTTTAGCTCTTTATGCTGCGCTGCTGTAAATTCTAAAAACTCCCTATGCTCACCATATGTTTTTCCATAAGAATTAACCGGATTGGGATGTGGTGCAAAATATTGTTCCTCTGTAAGCAATTCACGATTGCACCTTTTCTGAAACTTCACAGCATCCGCGTTGCAATACAAAGCGGCTGTTTTGATCATCTCTTTCGCTATATTTATATCTCCCTTATGATTACATCCGATTTCTGCAATTACAAATGGTTTTATATACTCCATAGTTTTTTATTTAATTCTCCTTCTTTTGAATATACGACGGTTTAAATTGTGATATTTTCAACCGCTTTATCTCGATATCTTTTCCCTGAACAAACTCGTCCACCGCGTCTGTCTCCCCTGCGACACCATAATCATCCAATATAATAATCCCGCCTTTGACTACACGTTCATATAAATATGTTAATCCAGTCACCGTTGGTTCATATATGTCTACATCGATATGTAACAATGCAATTTTCATATATGGATGATTCTTAATATATTCTGGGATTGTATTCGCTATATCTCCCTGTATCAGCTCTGTATTCCCAATATTTCTATTTGCCAGGGATCTCTGTATCTCATCTAACGATAAAAAATCTCCCTTTGTATCGTTGATCCATTTTTCTCTAAACAACTTATCGCCGTCATTGTGTGCTTTAGGAAATTCATCAAATACATCAAATCCTATCAGTTTACGTGCATTCTCATTTTCCAGAATCTCTCTAAATGAGGCAAATTGATAAAAAGAACCTCCTTTAAACACGCCTAATTCTACAACATCCCCCGGCAATTCAACAATACGCTTATATAATTCATAATGAGATAAAATATTGCTCATTCTGGAAATTTGCGAGGTCAAATAGAAACCATTTTCATAATCAAATGCTTTTGTTTCGTCATATTTATTAATCATGCTTCCTCCTTACAAATTCAACTAATAATTTCCTAATTTTTATTTTCTCTATCCGTTCCAAAACATCCCATAATCGATCTGTTATATGAATTATGCGTATTGCATTTTTTTGACTAAATTTCCTTAAAAAGAATCCGTTTTTCTTTCTTCTGGTTCGATGCAGAACACTTGTCCAAGAGCCGTTAAAATGATGAATAGCTATGGTATTGATAGACGGTATTCCTTGTTCAGGATTCAAATAATCGCGTGGATAAACATGCACACAATCCAAATATTGTTCTTTTCCATTTCTTTTCAATCCATGTCTGATTAAAACATTTGTTTCGTTATGATTACAAATCCGCAGATCCATATCTCCATTTTTTTTATAAAAACTTCGTCTGTCATAATACTGCAAAATTTCCTTAATTATAGGATTCCCTGCGACACTACCAAGTCCCAGTCCTGAAGCAACTCTTTTATCTTCCAGAAATCCTATAAACATTTGATTATATAAAAGTGGATCTAATTTAGATACTAATTCCACATCAGTATCTAAATAAATGCCGCCATAATGGTATAAAATGTCATATCTTGCATAATCAGATACAAATGCCCACTTTTTAGCCTTATATGCTTCCAGTATATATTGATTCTTCCTGAAATTATAGTTATTTTCATTCCACTCCACAATCTTATAATCAGGACAGTATTTTCTCCAGCTAAGAATACACTTTTTTACTTCATTACTTTTCCTTTTCCCACCCAGCCAAACATAATGAATGGTACGCGGAATCTCATATCCATTCTGTTTATCCAATCTTTCCTCCTTACTTAATACATGAAAATTTCTTTTTCCAAATTAACAATACATCCTGCATTTTTACCAATCTGTTTTTTTATCTCCTCATAATATAATGATGCCGTAATAATAATATTATCAGTACATTTTCCTTCAAACCTTTCTACATATTTCCCATTGATTTCAGTTCCCCATTTATTCGGATCTGAATCAAAAATATGCTGTATTTCTACATTTACATGATTTAGCCTTTCTAATAATTTTTTGCCCATATTACCGCATCCCCATATAGAACAACTATGCTTTCCTGCTGCATCCCGCACAAACTTCTCTTTTGCCTGCATCTCTATTAAGTATTTATCCATTGACAAATCGCCAGCACATATCTTTTTATAAATTTCCTGGTTAAAATAACTTAAATTGGATTGTATATTGTCGTCCCACATCTGCCATCTCTGGAAATAAACATTCCGCAGGCTATCGTACAACACTTTAAATAATGCCGTTCCTGCAAGATGAAATATCCCCGTACAAACTCTGTTATAAAAACTGATTTTCAAATTTAAATTGTCTTTTCGCGCGTCAATATATCGATAAAGTTTATCATATGCTTCCCATACATAATTCTTAGCATATTTACGTTTTTCGGATAACGTATTTCTTCCAGTACTATTTCTGTAATGTACTAATACTTCATCTACATATACAATTCTAGTAGCTTCCACTGCTGAAATAAACGAAAAATATGCGTCATTACAATTAGGTATATCCTGAAAAAAAACATTATTCTTACTGTATATTGATTTATGGATCAATTTTTGCCATGGGCAGTCATGCACTAATTGCAAAATATGTTTTTCTTCCATTGAGACGTCAATGATTGGATATGAATTACAATGCAACTTCAAATTAGCATTAGTTACACTCGCATTCCGAACAGGTTCCTTATCAAATTCTTCCCAAAAACAGCAACACATATCGGCCTTTTGCTCCTCAGCCATGCCGATCATCTTTTCAATCATGCTTAACTCAAACAAATCATCACTATCTAAAAAAAGAATCCATTCTCCTGCGGCCATTTTCATACCCATATTTCTTGAAATAGCGGCACCCTGTTTCGTCTCGGACTGACAGATTTTTAAACGATGATCCGATAAAGCATATTCTTCTAATATATCAATTGTTTTATCTGTACAATTATCACATACGTATATGATCTCTATGCTCTTATATGTTTGATTTACTATACACTCAATATTTTCACGTAAATATTGCTCACCATTATGTACCGGAACTACAACTGATACTAACTCCTCCATACGCATACATTATTAACCTTTCTGCAAATCAACATCAAAAAATGAAACCTCCTGACAGATTTTTTCTCACATACTCCATTTTAAATTACTTGTATCTATTTCATTTTGAAGCCATATCTCTAACATCATCATTCTGAAAAGAGGATTCGCCCAATTTCTTTCTCCCGTCAGGTGTTCCTTATAACATACATCCAATGAATCATTGTCTACTATATTCCGCTCTTTAAAAGCATCTAAATATTTTTTAATCTCTGATCTGTATCGATTATCCACCAGCCACTTATCAAATGGAGCTGGAAAACCCATTTTATTTCTTCTGCTGTAAATCTTTTTAGGTAAATATTTTTTACAACTCTTTCTTATAATATATTTTGTCCAATTTCTTTTTATCTTCCATCGATCTGACAATGCAAAAGAAAACTCTACTAATCTATAATCTAAAAATGGGAGCCTTACTTCTAATGAATATGCCATACTATTACGGTCTACATCATGTAAAATTCTGGGTAAAGATTTATATTCGAATTGCATGTAAAGCGCTTTATCAAATTCATTATTAATAAGATTAGGTGCTTTCAGCGTACCTGTCAAACTGATATTTTTGATTTTCTCACTAAATTTAATCCCTGAACTCTGTTGATAAGCGTTACATTTATATCCTTTCTTTTTTATATGCTTTGTATAACCTTCTGCACCCAGCACTTTGAGTAATAACTCATTATTCATTGAAGATATTAGATGTGGCCACACATTTTTAATTGAGAAAAATAAACTCATTGCCTTAACCTTTGATATCCAGCCTTTTTGTGCTAATAAACTATCCAGTTTTGCATTAAAAAAGAATAGGTATCCGCCAAATAACTCATCCGCTCCCTGGCCATCCAATAAAACTTTTACCTGTTTTTTCACTCCCTTATACACACAATAACCACTATAAGGACTTGCTGAATGACATGGACCATCATGATAATAGATTAATTCTTTCATATCTTCTATCAAATTATCTGACAGGTCAGGATAAATATAATGCGGTATTGTACTGCAGCATTCATTCATACAATCTATAAACTCTTTTTCATTACAGCTTTCATCTTCATAAATCGCTGAAAATGTGTGAACCTTTTTTTTAAATTTTTCACTTATAATTCCAACTATTGTACTGGAATCCAGGCCTCCTGACAAACTTGCACCTACTTCTACATCTGCACGTAACCTTATTTGTATAGCATCTTCTAATAACTGCAAAAATCTTTTAGGATAATTTATACATTTCCACTTCTTTTTAAACTTTTGAATATCCACTTCCCAGTATTTATAATATTTGTACTTCTTTGAATTCACATCGTATAACAAATTTTGACATTTAGGAAAATTATGAATCTCCTTATAAAAAGTATGTTGATCCATATCCTCTGGAATACCATTTAAATATCGAAGCACTTGCAAAATATCTACCGCTCTTAACTCAGGTTTCACTGCCAATATACTTTTAATCTCGGAAGCAAATATAAATTCATCTTCTGATTCATAAATGTATAAAGGTTTTATCCCGAACCTGTCACGGGATATAAAAATTTGTTTATTTCTAAGATCATATACGGCAAAGGCCCACATACCATTGAAATATTTTGTACAGTTTATACCCCAGTAACGATAAGCCTCCACAACCACCTCTGTATCTGTGTTGGTAGAAAAATATGCACCTTTCTTCATCAGTTGTTTTTTCAATTCTATATAGTTATATATTTCGCCATTAAATACTATCACAAATCTTTTGTCACTGCTAAGCATAGGCTGCACGCCCTTGGCAGATAAATCTATAATAGATAATCTGCGATGCCCAAGGCCTATCTTTCCATTCGTATATACCCCACCTGCATCTGGTCCCCTATGTAACATGATATTGGTCATGTTCTGAATTGTATCTCTGCTTACATTTGTTCCTTTCTTATTAATAATGCCAGCTATTCCACACATAATTTACCATTTATACCCTTTTATTTTTATTTCATACAGATATATAAGATCTGTATATAATTTGACTATACCTTCTACTGCTTTATTTATATTCGTAGTGAAAACTGAATGCTTTAATGCAAAATTCTGTATCTCTTTTTTGTCAATTACTTTATAACAAATTTTTCTGTAACTTAATTCCGAAATAACAGCATATATTTCTGTATATGAATATAATTTATCATAAGCCGAAGATAATACCCAAATCTCATCAAATTTGATTTTAGGTATTTTATTCTCCTTCATGATGGTGATATAATCCATATATTCTAATTCGGTCGCAATATATCTCACCCTTTTACTATTTTTACCAAATTTTTTAATTAAATTTTTTGGTAGTACGATAAAATAATTGTCTTTCGTTCTTTCTATTTTTCTCATTAACAATTCAAAACTTTGGTCACCTGTTGTCTTAAATATCAAAATATTCATTGATCTAAACGATTCATCCATTCTATTTATAATATTTTTAACTGCTTTGTGGTTTTAACAACTCTTCATGTATACAGCTCTGGCAGGATTTAATATACCCCCCCCCATATAAATTTGCTGAAATCTCCTATCCTCTATCATAAACGCATTTACAACCCGAAGTACCTGACGATCACATAATTGCTCCTCCGTATATAAGTCTTTCAAATCATTACACATTTCCTCTCCGCCAGATTTTCTGCATGTCCAGTTCATATCGTCAAATACGATATATCCGTTTGGCTTTAACAACTCTTTTAGAAGACAACAGGCAAGTCCATCGTGTGCAAAGGTATGAGCTCCATCTAAAAATACAACATCGAACATACCATTCTTATTTTCATTTCTCATATCAAATATCATCTCAGAAAGATTCCAATTATACGAATCGCAAATTTTATGTGTATTTTTTTTACCCACTATCTTACAACATATCTCTGGAAGTTCATTTAAATCATGTAATAAGTCATCAATCGCATCATGAAAATCAAAACAATAGTAAGTATCATTTGGGGATAGTTTTTTGCACGCTTCAACTGAAGTAGCACCAATCCCAATACCTACTTCCGCAATAGATATTATTCTATTTTCTCTTTTTTTCTTTTCTATCAATTGCAAAAACTCCCAACATGGTGTACTAATCGTCTCTCCCAATTTTGTCCCAATACGAGATAACATTTTGTACTTTTTAGAATATATAGGTGTCTCTTCAAAAATATCAATTATCTGATCCTGTGGTACTAAATCACATATAGAAGTAACGATTGATTTATGAAATTCTGGATTACTACATGTTAAAATCCATACGTATTCGTTATGATTTTCAATTTCATTTAATGATTTAATTTGTGGATAAACTTCTGATAACCGATTATCAACTATAACTGCTTCTTTAATTCCAAATTCGCTATTTAAAATCTTCTTTGTTTGAATACCCATATTCCCGTATGGATAAATTGCAATTTTCTTTTTATCTTCACAGCTCAAATATTTTTTTATTGCATTATGTATGTTAAACATCTGCATATAGTTTTTCTCCTTTTCTGATACAATTTGAAATATTATAAACCTGAATTATTCACGGAACAGTATTTGAACTGATAACTGTACCATGAATCTGAAAATTGATCCTTGCAACCATAACATCACTCAATTAACCCGTCAAAAGGGCATAAAATCCCCGTGACAGAGTTCAGAGCAGTTGTTAAGCTGTCAAGGTTCGTTAATAGTTGCTATTCCAGCTGTACATTCAGCTTACCGATATTTGAAAGTGTCTCAGTGAATTCATTCTTATAAGGGCAGCTGCTACACAGCTTGAATATGATATATCTTGCTGAATGAATTACTTTTACAGCAATCTTCAGCAGTTTTAAACGGACAGTATCAATACGTTGCTTTCGCATATTTGCTGATAACGCCAATCGTCTAAACCAATTAAATATGTTATACGCAAGAGCGTGTATCTGAAGTCTGTTGGCATTTACCATTCTGGTATGACTGCTTACGGACGCGAAATCAAAACCGGATTTGCTTTCTTTGATGAAGTTTTCCATCAGCCCTCTCTTGC
>OFHA01000169.1_pt1 | contig 58465 bp, 57 predicted proteins | sample 1521891 | NCBI WGS metagenome assembly OFHA01 (sample SAMEA3504089, study PRJEB24116) | mouse gut metagenome | biome: mouse gut; feature: mouse-associated habitat; material: faeces | place: Denmark | collected 2011
GCTCCAAGACTACTTGATATGGGTTTGATTGGCATGATAGGTAAAGGTAAAAGAACAAAAGAAGTGCTTGATGCTGTAGTTCGCAATGGCGGTGTGTATTTTGCTGCAGTTGGCGGAGCAGGTGCGCTTTTATCAAAATGTATTAAAAGTGCCGAAGTTGTGGCTTATGATGATTTAGGTACAGAGGCTATTCGTAAATTGCAAGTTGAAAACTTGCCAGTTATAGTAGTTGCAGATAGTAAAGGTAATAATTTATATGAAACTGCAACAGAAAAATATAAAAAATAATACATATTTAAAAGTTTTAGCATAAAATTTTATTAGTTGCTTTTTGGCATATAAATTTTAAAAAATTTGCAAAAAGCGTATGGCAATTGCCATACTGCTTGCCTAGGCAAGCAGTATGATAATTTATTAGTTAATTTTCAATTAATATATTTTTATATGTATTAATTGATAAATATAAAAATATATTTAAATAAATAAATTATTTGGAGTTTTTATGAAAAAATTATTATCTATTTTATTATGTGTAGTAATTTTAGTAAGTTGTGGACTTTTGCTTGTTGGCTGTGATAGTAAAAAAGGTGATGCAACTTTATACACAGATAATCTTGTTTCAGAATTTAAAGGAAAGGATGATATTTATACTATCACTTTAAGGGAAAAACATCGTGTTGACACTATGATTTTGGAAGAAAGCACTGATAGTGTTTTGTCATTTGGTGTTTATGGTAAAGAGAGTGATGGTACATATACTTTGATTTATAGACAAAATAGAATTGACAAATACAGAGTATGTGCTTTGGATGCTATTGAAACAGATGAGTTGCGTATTGAAATTTTTAGTAAGCAAGGTAAAGTTAAAATTAATAATATTGAAGTGTACGATAGTAATGAAAGCCGTAGAGAAGCGCCTTTAAGAGTTGTTGAATATGTTATGACAACAGATAAAAAATTACAAAATAATAGAAATAATCGTGAATTTTATGATTATTTTAAAGTAATTGATGATATTATTTTGCTTGGTGATATAAGTATGGATAGCGAAGGCAATATAGTTTATAATGAAGGTAAAGATGATTTTATTAGTGATGTGCAAGTTATAAACGAATTTAAAGCAAAAGATTCTGTACAAAATCCTGATTTAAAAATAGTGGCAAGTGTTGATATTAAATCAAAAGTAGTTGCAGAAGATTCTAAAAAACCTAATAAAGATGTTTATAAATGGATTAAAAAGAATATTAAAACTATAGTGCCTAATCTAGTTGCTTTTGCAAAAGAAAATAATATTGATGGTATTGATATTGACTGGGATTATCCTGAAAATGGTACTCAATGGAACTGGCTATCAAAACTTATTGTTGAATTAGATAAGGAAATGGACGCAATAGGTAAGTATGTTACTGTTACTTTAAAGCCAAATGAGTGTAAATTATCTAAAAAAGCAAGAAATGCTGTGGAATATGTTAATTTAATGACTTATGATATGTTTGACGAGAGAGGCGAACATTCATCAAATTATGAAACATGCAAACATTCTATTCAAACATTTATGAGTAAATCTAAATTTACTGCTGACAAAATTATGCTTGGACTATCTTTTTATGGAAGAACAACTAATGAGTCAAGCCTTATCTTTGATATAAAGGATTATTTTAAGGATAATAAAGATATAGATAAATGGGTAAATAGACTATATAACTATAAATATTATGATGATAATGGTACAGAAAAATATAGTGAAATTTACTTTAATGGATATGCAATGGTTCGTGATAAAGTTACTTATGCTATAGCAAGTGGTTTGGGCGGTGTATCAATTTTCAGTATGTCTTATGACGTATCTGCTTTTTGGGAATATTCATTGCACAATGCTGTTAGCGAGGCAATAGAAAGGGGAATTGTTATTTCAAAATAATAATTAAATTTAACCTCAAAAAAATAAAAAGAAGGTCAGATATTTATTTGACCTTCTTTTAAAATTTTTTGCCTGTAAAATATCAAAAAATAAAGATAATTTAAAGCAAAAGTCAACATTTGGTAATGATTTTAAAAAAAATTTATTATATATTAAATATTTTGGTAATATATATTGAAAAATTGTGAAAATTAGTGTATTATTTATTATATAGTTTTATATTTATGGAGAGATTAAATGAATAATTTTATCCCAAAAAAAATAGTGGATGAAAATTTAATAGATAAGTTAAGCAATTCAATTGGTTGTAATAAGGATTTAGCGGAAGTACTTACAAAATGCCCGTGGAATTTCAAAGTCACGATATTTTTAGTGAAGAGGATTTTGCTGTGGGAGAATTGGACAGTATACCAACGGAAAATATACAGACATTTTTATTGGAATTTGGTGCGCAATGGCTGAAAAAAGGATTTATTGTTACAAAAGAGGCACAAAAGGAATTGTTAAGCGGTCCTATGAAATATGATGTCATAGCAGCAAATGCAGCAAGTATTGCAAATAGATTCCAAAGAGTGATTGATAGAATGATTTCTACTGAAATGCTGGCAAGAGCAGATGAATATGGAGCAAAAAAAGTTGTAGAAGAAGCAGTTGTAACAAGTGAAGTAGAGGAATTGACAGAAGGAGAAACGATTCCAGAGGGAAGCAATGCAAAGTGGAAAGTCAATTTATTGTGCGGAAATACTTCCCCATTAAGTGCAGTATATGTTGCTCCTGTTGTACGTCCTAGAAAAACAATATGGCTAGACCAGCATGGAAGAAAACAAGAAGATTTTATTAATCCCATTATTGTAAAAAACAGCAGTGGAAAAACATTGACAGAAGGTATTTTGATACGTTCTAAAGGTTTTATTGCAGATAAAAACGGAAAACAAGCAGATTATGCAGTTGATTTTGAAAATGCTTGTATTTATTTTAAAGAGGGAACAATATCAAAAACAGCATTGCCAAAAGTAAGTTACAGCTATGCTACCAATATTGTGTATTTTAATTTAGCAGTGCCAAAAGCATTGGAAAGTTATCCAGCAAGATATTACAACAGTTTATTAGAAATGATAGACACACAAAAGGCTTATATGGGAAGTGCGCCAAGATATGTAACGCCAGATTTTTGTATAGGTAGTTTGAATGCTATGACGATACTCAAACAAGCAGAACTGTTTTATCAAAAATGTTCCCCAAATGGTACAATTTTAGGCGGTGAAGGATATTTTGCAAAAAGAAACGGTATTGATTTGGGAGAGCATAATATACCATGGGCAGCAGGTGATAGCAGAATATTGTTAGGAAAAAGAAATGCGGTAAGAGTAGGCATGGGAAGTCCTTATGATTTAGAAGGTCCTTATCCTCATATGGCGACAGATGGTAAAGGATATACTTCTGCAAAACAATATTTTGCAACACAGCAAATTGCGATTAATACGCCTCTTGTGATTGACGAAAAAGGAATACAATATCACCCTCCTTTTAGAACAATCAAATTTTATAGTAAAGAACAGTAAGACCGTGGACTTTGTCCCCAAACTCCTATCCGCTTTCCCCTCAGAAAGCGGAGCAAAGAACTTTTGTGCGAAACTAACGTTTCGCTGAAAATACTGATTTTATAATAAATAGTGTGATAAATAATGATAAAAGAATATTGAGAGCGTTGCTCTCAAACTCTCACTTCCTTTTTGAAAAAAGGAAGCGAAAAACTTTTGTGCGAAACTACGTTTCGCTATGTGAATAGAAAAAAGGAGGGAAAAATATGGCTGAGGATGGATTACTAGGCAAAAAGCTACAAATTGTTATAACGGACGCAAATGGTACTGTTTTGGAAAAAATGCCCGAAATGCTCAAATGGAATGTAGAAGAAATTACAGAAGAAGACAAAAAATATCCTTTGAATGAAGAAGATGAATGGAGAACAGTACATCAACAGGGATTTAAGGGCAGTATTGAAGGGCAGGAAATTAACGAGGCATATGACAAAATTGTTGATATGAAAATTGACCATCAAAGAAAGACAGGCGGTACGCTGAAATTTATTATATTTACAACAAAAACATACAAAGATGGCACAATACAAAAATATAAATATCCAAGCGTGACATTTGACGGATACAGTCAAACGGCAGACGGCAACAACAAACCTATGACAAATAAAATAAATTGGCAAAGTATTAACAGAGAAAGGATATAGTAAGACCTTAGGGGCGACGCCCCTAAAACCCTACTTCTTTCTTGAAAGAAAGAAGCAAAGAACTTTTAAGCAAAAACTAGCGTTTTTGCAAAACAAAAAAGAAAATTTTCGGCTAAAATGACAAAGTATAGTAAGAATTACTTAAAATAAAAAAATAAAAATTTTGGTGTATTAAAAAAAGGAGAAGAAGAAACATGAGCATTGAAAAAGTAGTCATTGATAAAAATATTGAAAAAAATGAAACAACAGAAATGGCAGTAAAAAATCCAAATGAAATTGTATTATCTACGGGTAAAAAAATTACAAAAAGAGAAAGACGAGGACAACACCATATTGTGGAAAATAGATTACTTTCTGCTTGCTCTATGAAGGGTGACGGAACAGGTGTGAATATAGGGGATTTAATACTAGCTAGTGATATTAAAACCGCTGTTGCTATAGGAGAAATTGACGGCGTAAAACAAAAAATACCATCTTCTTTATCAGAAGTGTATGAACTTGCAGGAGAATTTACATATGAAGAATGGGAAGAGTTGACACTGGAATTACAAAAAAATAAAAAGGAAATGGAACAACAAGCAAAAAACTTGCAAGTCAGCACTGGTTTAGGCAACGAATTAATGTAGCATATTGTTCTGGTGCGGGGATTAGCTATACAGAAACGCTTGCTATGACGGATGAAGAAGTATTAGCAACAATATTGATTATTAATGAAATAGAAGAAAAACAAAGAGAACAGACAATATAAAAAAATATAAAGAAGTAAACCATTTGGTTTACTTCTTTATAAATTCAATAGATAAATCATAGCCTAAAGCATTTAATATTTTTTTGGCGTCTTCAAAACTAAAATTTTTTTTGCTGAGAAGTTTGGAAAATGCTTGCGGTATCATATCTAATGAAGCAGCTAAATCTTTTTGAGAAATGTTTTTTTCAAGCATTAATTTTTTGAGTTCTACAATGAGTTGTGGATTGTCCTCATAAATAAATGACATGGTTATCACCCCTTTCAAAAGAATTATAACATAAAAAATATAAATTATCAACTATAATATATAATAAAAAATAAAAAAATAATAAAAAAACATAAAAAATTGAAAAAAATTACTTGACATATTATGTAAACTATATTATAATAGAAACATAGAAAGGGGGTGCAAGTAATGAAATGTAGATAAAGAAGGGAGGGAAAAAGATGTTAAAGAAGTTGAAAGAAATGCTTAGAGGATTTGGAGAAGTGCTTGATGAAATAGAATATATTATAGATAAATTTACAAAACTAGAAAAAAAATTCATCGAATTGATGGCACAATCCGATGAACTTATGACTAGAATAATATCTTTAGTTGGTTGGATATTAATTCTAACAATGTTATTAAAATAAGGGATGGGGCGTAAGCCCCTACCTTCCCTTATACTATAGCACATTTCTTTCAATAAATCAATCTAAATATCTAGAAGGAGTGTTAAAGTAATGAGTGATAAAAACAATAAAAATTTAGAACAACAAGAAAAATCTTACAAAAAATTGTTTGCAATACTAGGGAGATTATTTTATTCACTAGGTTTATTATTTGCATTGATTATGTTAATACAACATGGTTTTGAAATGATTATATGAATGAAATATTGAAAAAGGCGTCTATATGACGCTTTTTTTCGTGGGAAAAAATGAGAAAGGAGGGAAAATTTTTGAGTACATTTATGGATTTTGCAATAGGTTTATCACTTGTAAATGGTATCAGCGGGCAGATAAGTCAAATTGTGGGGGATTTTAAAAGGCTGGACGGTGTGACAGATGAAGTGATGAAACAGCTTTCTCAGTTTAAGAATATTAGTATTACTGGTGGTTTGCTTGCTGGTGCTGGTATAAAAGGTTTACAAGCAACGCTTGATGTATTAGATATTTGTGTTGACAAAGCAGCGGAATTACAAAGTACTTCTTTAAATTTAGAAATAAAAGCATTTGGTACAGATTTGTTAGAGCAAACGAATTTACCACAGATAAAAGCAGAAATGGAAGAACTGGAAAATAAAGCGATGGATATTTCACTGAATACTGTTTTTAATCAAAATGAAATTGAACAAAGTATGATAAGTATGGTAAAAGGCGGAATGTCTAGAGAAATGATAGAAGGATATGGTGCAGAGGCAAACGCTAATTTTGCACAAATAAATGGTGTAAAAGCAACTTCTACAGCAGACGCTACAGTAAAATTTGCAGCGGGTTTTCAGTTAGAAGAAAATCAAATAAAAGACAGTTTAGATTTGATAACAAAATATGCAGATGCCTCTATTTCTGACGCTTTAGCAATACAGCAAAATATAGGAAATACGACAGGAAGTGCTATGAGTGTATGGAAAAATAGAGATAATATGCAGATAGCAGAGGAAACGATACAACTTGTAGCAGCTACAAGATATACGGCTCAAGATGAAGCGAGTGCAGCAACATATGTTAGAAATTTCCTTGACCAAGCTGGAAAAACAACATTTACAGACCCACAAGTAGCAATGATGGAAAAAGCAGGCTGGTTATTAGAAGATGGAAAAAGTATATTTATTGACTATCATACAGGAATGTTGAAAAGTGCGGCAGAATTGGAAAAAATATTGGAAGATACAGCAGAAAGCATGGATGCAGTAGACTTTAACAATTTAGTCGATGCTTTTTTTGGAGACAGAGGAAAGAAAACCGCACAAGCATTGGCACAAAAAGGCGGTGCAACAGATTTAGCTGTATTAAAATTAGGAGCAAATAAACAGCTTGGTATTGATGAACAAGTGGCAAGACAAATGGAAACAGCAGCAGCACAAATGGGCATATTAAATGAGGCAATAGACACATTAAAGGCAACAGTAGGCAAGCCATTTTTAGAACCGATTGCAAAAATACTAAAGGTAATTAACCCGCAATTAGCGGTATTTGCAAAATATTTAAAACAACACCCCGAAGTTGTAAAATTTATGACAGCGATTGCAGCAGGGGCGTCTGCTTTTTTGGTGCTAGCTGGAGGAATTATGCTTGCTATAGGGCTTGTAGGAAGTTTTAAATTGATATGGGCAAAGGCAGGAGCACAGATAGTAGCGCATTTTGTCCCGATACTTTCAACGTTTGGAGTAGTAACGGCGGTGATTGCAGGTATAGCAGGTCTTGCTTTTGTGGTGTATAGGCATTGGGGAACATTTCAGCCAAAATTCGCTAGTATTTGGGAAAATATCAAACAAATATTAGCTTCGGCAAAACAATCTTTTCTCAATTTTGCAAATAATGTAAAGCCTATTATAAGTGGAATATTGGAAGTACTAGAAGTAGTAGCATTTGCTGTAGCATTGGTTGTATTGCCTGTTATTAATGCAGCATTGATGGTATTAGCAGGAATATTAAACGGAAATGTAGTACAGGCTTTTCAAAATGCTTGGAATAGTATGGGTATTTTTTCTCAAATATTATTTTTAGGTGTTTCTGCTCTATTGATTTATAAAGGTGTTATGCTTGCTGTTTCGATTGCTACAAAAATTTGGACTATTGTACAAGGAGTATTAAATATTGTATTAGCTGCAAATCCAGTGGGTTTAGTTGTTTTAGCCATTGCTAGTTTGATTGCAGCAGTAATAGTAATCATAATGTATTTTAAAGAGTTTACAGAATGGGTACAAAAAGGCTGGGACAAATTAAAAAACTTTTTGGGATTTAAAAGAGAACACAAAGACGAATTAGAAGCGCCGATTGATATAGGAATAGAACAGACGGAACAAGTCAATAAAATAACAAGTATCAGCACAATAACGGATACTTCTACAATGACAGATATGGGTCAATATGGTGTGAATAGGAATGAAATCATTAACCCAGAAATCATTGTAAAACCTAGTTATCAGTTAGATAGCAGCAGTACAGAAGTAGTTCAGCAGGCACTCGAAAGTACAGGAATACAAAATATAGATGGTACAGAACTAAATCCAGAAGTATTGATTAATCCTAGCTATCAAACAGATATAGACAGTATCAAAGAAATGGAGGAACAATTAAAGGGAATTGGTGAAAATACATTTGATTTTACAAACATGAATTATACCATGCCTGATATGACGGGAGATTTACAGGAAGTAACAAATATTATGCAGACAGGTGGAATGGATGCAGGCAATGCTTTTGCTGACGCTTTATCTGGAACAGGTGGAAATGTACAGTCGGCAATACAAAGTATTAACAGTATTATAGAAAGTACATTGTTGAACAAAGAACAGATGTATTTGTGGGGAAGCAATTTAATGCAAAGCTTTATAAATGGCATGAACAGCCAGAAAGTCAATTTGATGACAACAGCGGCAACACTTGCTGTAACAATAGGAGATTATTTAAAAGTACAATCCCCAAGCCGAAAAGGAGAACTCAAAACAAACCATTTATGGGGAGGAAATTTGATAAAAAGTTTTGCAGAAGGCATGAAAAAAGAGCAAGGACTTTTGAAAAGTACGACAGCAATACTTGCCGAACAGACAGGCGGATTACAAAATAGTATTCGTATGGAAAATTGGAATAGTGAAGGAATTGGGCGCTATCACAGAAAAACTGAAAAAAGGGAAGAAAAAGAAACAGAACAAAGACCGATTTATATTGTGATACAGGGAGCAGAAAAAAGAGAAAATGAAATTGCTCAAGAAGTCGCAAGGGAATTGGATAAAAGAGGATACGGCAAAAAGAAAAGAGAAAAAAGCCCATCGCTTACGATGAGCCCTTATAAAATTTTAGGGGGATATTAAAAAGCACGATTTTATTTTACATGAAGTTGTGTTTTTAAAGCGTCCTGCAATACTTGAGAAAAATTGATATTATGCTCTAATGCAAGAGCGTTTAACCACGCTGGTAATGTAACAGTGCGACTGACAGAACGATTGATTTGTGCCATACGAATAGAAGGCATATAAACATCAATCAATACTGCTCTTTCATTTTGTTGTAGTTTGACATCAGCAAGAGGAGTAGGAGAAGGTATTTTTTCACCATCTTCTTCTAAGCCATTCAGTACACAGCCTAATAATTCTCTTGCAGATAAAAGAGCGTCATCATCATTGATACCGCTTGTAGCGCAGTCTAAATCAGGAAAAACAACAGCAATTTCTTGTTCTGGTTCATAAGTAAAAACAGCAGGGTAAAAATAACGTTCTATTTTTTTCATAATGAATAACCTCCTTAAAAATAGTCAGAAGGGTCAGGGATTAACGAAATGTTAACCCCGATTGTTTTTCAATACTATCAAGTGTTTTTCTAGGAATGTCTTTGTCAGGGTGTTTTATTGTAGTACGCCCTTTTTTTGTTGGGTGTTTGAATTGATGGTGACTCCCTGTCACATTGACTTCATACCATCCATCTTGTTTTAACAGCTTGATAATTTCTCTTGATGAATAACTTTTCATTGTTTTCCCTCCTGACAGTGATATTATAACACATATTTTTATATGTGTCAATAAAAATATAACACATATTTTTATATGTGTTTATAAAGTAAGGAAGTGATATTTTGAGGGTAGTATTAGGCGGTATGGAATTGAGAACAACAGAAAAGCCTGATAGTGTACAGCATGGCGGGGGACAAATGTTGGCGGTAAACACTTTTCCAGGGGGAAATGTAAGTATACAAAATTTTGGCTCTACATATAGGGAAATTAGCTGGGAAGGCTGGTTTGAAGGCATTGATGCTATGGAAAGAATGTACAAAATAGGAAATATGAGGCAAAAAGGGAATGCTATTGATTTTGTGACAGAAGCATATACGCAAAGGGTTGTCATAAAAGAATTTCAGCCAGAACACAGAACCAATTTTTTTATACCGTTTTCTATTACATTGCAAAGGGTGGTGCAGATAACAAAACAAGCACCAAAAGAGGCAGTTGACAAAACAGCAGAAGCAATTAAAACAGCAGAAGAAAAAAAGAATGTAGAAAAGAAAGAAAAACAAAATACAGAAAGTTATACTGTAAAAGCGGGAGATACCCTTTCTAAAATAGCAAAAAATCAATATGGTGATGCGAATGAATGGGATAAAATATATCAGGCAAACAAAGATGTATTGACAAGTCCACACAAAATACAAATAGGGCAGGTGATAAAAATACCATGAATGATGATAATAATTACAATTATAAAAAATATGAATTACTGCCCTCACCTATTGTAGTGAATGGGCATACCGCTTACAAAATAAAGGCATTAAAAAGTTTTGCAAATGTAGAAAAAGGTGAAACAGGCGGAGCGGTGAGCAGTGAGGCAAATTTATGCCATTTTGGCTGTTGCTGGATATATGACAATGCTACTGTTGTGGGAAATGCAAAAGTTTACGGCAATGCAAAAGTATATGATGGTGCAGTTGTTGCTGATAATGCGCAGGTTTATGATTGTGCCAAAATTGGGGGAAATGCTGTAGTAAAAGGAAATGCGCAAGTTTATGATTGCGCTAGAGTATTGGAAAATGCTGTTGTAGATGGTGACAGCAAAATAAGGGGATTAATGAGGGTTTACGGTGAAAGTCATGTCAATGATGAGAATTGGGAATAAAAATTTTTAAAAGTATTTTAAAAGGCTTTTAAAATAGTTTTTCACTTTTCGAGGAGGAATAATATTGTTTCAAGGAATGAATAAGGGGAATTTTAGGGCATATGGTAAGCCTATTGTCAATATTTATGTAAATGATAAAAAAATAGATGACTGGATTTCTTTTCAAGTAGACTGGAATGGTATGGGGGATATTGATAGTTTTGATATAGCGTTTCAATGGGATATCAGTGACAAGCCAAGACATGAATATTTTTATTCTGGTTCTAAAAAATCGTCTGATGTGGTACATGGTAAAATTGTTGTGAAAATAGAAGCTGGTTTTGAAGGTGAGGAAATTGTTCCGCTGATTGAGGGGGAAATGGATTGCCCAGAATGGGATTTTTCTGATGGCGAAACAGTGAAAATTGCAGGCAGAAGTTATGGCGCAAAGCCTTATGATTTTGTAGAAACGGTAAAATATCAAAATATGACAGCAACAGAAGCATTTCAAAAAATATGTCATACTCACGGATTGACGCCTATTATACCAATTATTACCAATACTATGATAGGAGAATATGTGAATGATGACCATACAAGTGTTGCGGAAGAAATGAGTCATTGGGATTATGTGTTATATTTAGCAGAACAGGAGGGATTTATCAGCAGAATAAAGGGGAAAGAATGGTATTTTGGTCCGCTTTCTATGCTGGAGGATTATGCAAAAGAGCCACTTGCCTTTAGTTATGGGCATAATATTAGAAATTTAAAAATGAAAAAAGCACCGAATGAAGCAAGAAATTTTAATGTTGAGGTGGTTTCATGGCAGTCTGGTGAAAAAAAGAAAAAAGGAAATAAAATAGTAGAAAAAACAACAATAGGAAATACAGAGGGAAATCATGTTTATACAATCAGGCGAAATATACCGAATATCACAAGAGCGCAGGTACAACAGCATTTAAAAAATATTTGTCAGGAATTAACAAAACAACAGTTTAGTGGAAGTTTTGACACGGATTTTTTTCAGGAATTAACAAGTGACAGAAGAATCGTATTGTATGGTGTGGGAATTGGTTTAAGTCAAATTTATCATGTGGATACTGTCACAATAAGCGGTGACAAAGACAGCGGTATAGAATGTAGTATTAAATTTACAAATGCTATACCACAATCAGAATAACAAGGGTGAGCATATGAATCAATTAGAATATTTGGAAATGGTGAAATTGATACAGAAAACTTCAGCAAACAGTGCTTTTGTATATGGAACAGTAAGCGCTTTTAAAGCGGAAAACAGAACAATAAAGGCAGAAATGCAACCAAGCGGTATTGAAACAGGTTGGTGCAGATGTTTACAGGGTGCTTTTGCTGATAAAATAGGGATTGAAGTGCTTTTAGCTAGAATTGCAGAAGGAAAAACACAGCAGTATATTGTTTTAGGAATATTGGAGTAATAGGAAGTGATTTTTTGAAAGATATATTAGTGGTGAATGGGGAAGTGATATGGACAGGTGATGATATTGGTATGGTAGAGGGGGAAGATTGTGTTGACCAGCAAGCGTATTTTAGAGCAATATGTGATATGGGAGAAAGCATATTTTATGATGAATATGGCTCTAAACTATTTGAATATTTGGGAAAGCCATATAGTCAAACAAATAAGGCATTGATAGAAGCGGAATGTATGGAGGTGCTGAGAAAAACAGAAGGAATTGCAGATGTAGAAAATGTTGCTTTTGAATGGGTAGATATAGATGGTGAAAAAAAGCCGAGTTTGAGAGCAAAGTATTGTTATGTTGGCTCAACTAATAAGGTAGAAACAGTATTCAAATTTGCTGTTTAATTAAAATAATGAGAGAATTGCGTTCACAAAAGTTAAAGTTCTTTGTCAAACTTTGTCAAACTTTCTTTCAAGAAAGTTTGTAGGTGCGGACAACGTCCGCAAATATAAAAAAAATTTTTATGTTTTGTTAAAACATTGAGGACGTTGTCCTCAAACTCCTACCCGCTTTTTGAAAAAAGCGGAGCAAAAACTTTATATTTTGCGTTCGGAATTGTTTCTTTAGGAGGTGAAAATATGTTTCCTACAAAAGACGAATTAACAGAAATATTAGTCAAAAACATTATGGGAGAAGGCAAAACATTTGACGATTTACAAGACAGTTGGTTTACAAAGCATTTAATCATTGCACTAAGGGAATGTATGTGGGTGCTTTTACTTTTGACTAAAACAGTATATCAAAATTTAACTGTAATCAGAGCAAGCGGGCAAAATTTAGATGATAAAGGTTATGATTTTGGTGTAGACAGAAAAGGCAGTGTGAAAGCGATTCACACTGTAACACTTCATAAAGCTACACCTGTTACATCTGATACAGTTGTACCAGATGGCTTTTTATTGACTACTACGGCAATAGGAAATAAACCTCCTGTTAAATTTGAAGTCATTGCAGGACAGCAAAAATATATACCACAAGGAGAAAAACAAATTTCAGATGTACTTGTAGAATGTACAGAGTTTGGAGAAGTTGGCAATGTTTCAAATGGTGCTATCAATTTAATTGCGCAGGCTGGTTTTGACAGTGTTACAGATTCTTGTATTTATTTGGCTGGCGTGGAAGTGGAAAAAGATGATGATTACAGAGAAAGAATATTAGAAAGAAAAAGACGCCCCGCAAGAGCAGGTGTCCCTGCTGACTGGGAAAGATGGGCGCTTGAAGTAAAAGGCGTCACAAAAGCAAAGTGTTTTAGATGTGCAAGAGGACCAGGTACAGCAGATATTGTAATATGGGGGAACAATGGAGATATTCCTGAAAGGGGATTGATTGAAAAATGTCAAAGTTATTTAGAACAATATTATGTACCTGCTGACCTTTATAATGGCGGTATATTGGCGGTTGCACCAGAAATTGTGCCCGTTGATATTAAAATAGAAAAAGCAATATTCAAAAAAGGTTACGATATGGATAGGATATTAGAAATATTGCAGGGAGCATTTTTAGAATATTTTAGAAGTAAAAAAACAATAGAAATGGTTTCGGTAGTGGATTGTATTGTTTGTATCAGAACAGCTTATGATACAAAAGACAGCGAAAAAACAGCAGTAATAGAGGATTTTGTGTTAACAAGCCCGACTCAAAATATTGTATTTTCAGCAAAACAGTCACCTGTATTAGGAAGTTTGGAAGTGATAGAATGTGAATGATTTTTTAGATTTTTTATACCAGCATATCCCTCACAGATGGCTGAATCAAAAGGCAAGAGGAACAAAAAGACTTTTTGAAGGATTGGCGAAAAGTGTAAAATATGTTTATGATTATGTGAATATGCTGGAAAGAAACAACCATACCAGAACAGCAGACGAAATCATAACAGAATTGGAAAATGAATACGATATTACTGTTAATCCTTCTTATGACTTGGACTTTAGAAGGGAAAGAATTATCGCTAAAATTCGTATGCAAGATAGCCCCATTACAGAAAGACAACTTGTATCTATACTGGAAATGATGGGCTTTTTTGATGTGCAGATATTGCCGGAATTGGGAAAGTTTATACTGCATATTCGTATGCAAATGCCCCAGGAATGTGGCTATAAAGCGTATGAAATACAAAAAATGCTCCATGAAAATATACGTGCTCATATTGGTATGGGTATGATATATGTTTTACCTACATTAGAAACAAATATACCAGTAGGCGCTATGGTGCAACAAAGTGTTTTTGTGGATATATTGCCTGATACAGAATATGACGACTGGGAAAGTGAATGTGTGATAGATACAGGTGGTAAATCATATGTGGGTGCTTATGTAGAAGTTTATCATGATACAGATAGAAAACGGGAATGTGAAGTTGTAGTTGTTGCAGATGGTAAGTCGTATGTGGGTGCTTATATAGAAATAGAGGAGGAGTGAGAAATGGCAGAACAAAGAAAATATATTTCTATTGTAACAGATTTGGGTACTGAAAAAATTGTCAATGCTGTTAGAAATGGTGAAAAAGTGGATATTGTTCATTTTGCTGTAGGGGATGGGGAGGGTTTGCCTTATCGTCCCACAAGAGATATGACAGCACTAAAAAATGAAGTATGGAGGGGCGATATTGTAAGTTATGAGATTATGGAGGAATCCCCTAATGTTATCAGAATAAAAGCGCTTTTGCCTTCTGATGCAGGAGGCTTTACAGTAAGAGAAATGGGGCTTTTTGATAGCGAAAATAGTATGATTGCAATAGCAAATACGGCTGATATCGTAAAGGTGCGTTCTATAGATGGTATGCAGTCGGAAATAGAGTTAGCTATGAGAATTGCAGTAAGTAATACGGATGCTGTTGTATTCGAAATTGATAGTAATTTAGTGTATGCGTCTCAAAAAGATTTAGAAAAACTCAAAAAATGGACAGAAAAGAAAATCGCAGAATCTACCATACAAAGGGATATTGTCATACCAGCAACAGCGTGGATGGAAGAAATTGCAGAGGGCGGAGGGGGAGGCGTATGCGCAAATGTGGAACAGAAAGATGTAACGGATGAGATGATACCCATTGTGAGTATATTTCGGGAATGTATGAGTATTGCTAGGAATTGTGGCATGAGTACCACAGCAGAAACGGTAAACGGTGGCGTAAAGTTTTATGCAGAAAAAGCACCAGAACAGGACATTGGAGCGAGCCTTTTGTTGCTAAGGGCAAGCGGAGGTAGTGGTACATATATCAATAACATGGCAAGCGATGAAGAAGTACAGGAAATGCTTAACGAGGTATTTGGCAGTAAAACAGATGAAAATGTAGAAGAACAAAATAATGAAAATTGATAGATATTTTAAGGAGGATGTAAATTATGGCTTATGATGGAAACAAATTGACAAAAGTAGAAGCATTAAAAGCGTTGGCAGAAAGAGTAAATAACGATTTTATTACAAAAACAGAAGCACAAAAACAGATTAAACAGGAAGTTGCACAGGCTGGACACGCTAAATTTGAAAAAGTGGAAACATTGCCAGAAGTAGCGGATGCACAGGAAAACATCATGTATTTGCTTTATAATGAAAAAACGAAGCATTATGATATTTATGCTAAAATTGGTGAAAGCATGGAACAGCTTGACGATACCACTATTGATTTAAGCGGTTATGTTGCAAAAGAAGAAGGAAAAGAGTTAATCACAACAGAGGAAAAAACAAAACTTGCAGGCATTGCAGAGGGTGCGACAAAAGTGGAACAAAGTCAAACAAATGGCAATATTAAAATCAATGGTGAAGAGGTCACCGTTTTTGAAGCTGAAATTGCTACTGATGCAGAAGTCACAGAAATGCTTGACGAGGTATTTGGCAGTACAACAAATACACCAGATACACCAGAGGAAAGTGCTTAATAAGGGGAGATTCTCCCCTTTTTTATATGGAAAAGAGGTGTAAAAATGAAATTTGCGGTGTTTGAACAGATAAAAAAGTCTTTGGAAAGTGTGAAAAGTTATGCATTGGGTGAAATTAGTAATGTAGCAAATGCTACTGTTGAGGCGGTAGAGGAGATTGCAGGAGAACTAAATCAGAAAGCGGACAAACCGAATTATATTACTGTTGTGATTCCCGTAGGAGGCTGGCAAAATGATGATTTTGATTATCCTCAATATTATGACATTGCAGTAGAAGGTATTACCGAAAATGACAGAACAGATATCATATTAGCAATGGAAAGCATGAAAACAGCAGCAGAATGTGGTTTCTGCAATGTAACAGAAACACTTGAAGGAAAAATCAGAGTAAGAGCAATGGCGGTACCAAAAGAAGCAATTACAGCAGAAATCAGATTTAATACAAATTGTGACGCTATCAATATTGAAGGTGTCACAATGCTAGAATTGCAAAATGGATTGAATCAAAAAGCTGATAAAACTACTGTGATAACAGAATTAGCAAAAAAGCTTGATAAAACTGATTTTACAGCGGAAAACATAGGCACAATGCTTGAGGTGGCAGGGTGGCAAAGTGGTGGTGATATGTCAGAAGAATTGCAAGTAAAAGCAAATAAAGATTTAAGCAATGTAGAACAATCTGATTTCAATAATAAATTTATGGTAAAAGGTAATATTTTTATAGGAAATACAGCAACACCATTGCCTTTATTGACAACAGGAAATGGTAATATTGCAATAGGAATAGGAGATAGAATTTTAACAGCAGCTACAACAGGCTACAATAATGTTGCGATTTGTTATGGTGCTTTGTATTATACTAAAACAGCACATGATAATATAGCAATAGGACAATTTGCATTAACGAAAAATCAAGACGGAAATAGCAATGTAGCAATAGGACAACAAGCTTCAAATACACTAAAAACAGGAGATTTTAATACAGCTGTTGGTTATTGTGCCTTATCAGGTTCTACTGACTGTTATAATGCAACTGCTATAGGTGCAAATGCAAATGTTACAGGTGATAATCAAGTACAACTTGGTGATACTGGTGTAACAGTATATGCACAAAAGGCACTTGTTACCCGTTCAGATGCACGTGACAAGCTAGACATAGAAGACAGTCCTCTTGGCTTGAATTTCATATTAAAATTACGCCCTTGCAAATATCGTATGAACAGTAGAGAAGCATATTTTGAAAAAGGACAAAAAAGAGATTTTACAGCTACAAATGATGGTAGCAAGGCAGGCAAACGCCCACATTATGGACTGATTGCGCAAGAAGTCAAAGAGGCTATGAATGAGTTGAATGTTGATTTTGCAGGGTATTTGGATAGTAAAGTAGATGGCGGTGAAGATGTACTTTCATTGGGTTATACGGAATTTATTGCACCTATGATAAAGGCAATACAAGAACAGCAAAATATGATAGAAGAATTACAGAAGCAAGTAGATGTATTGAAACAAAAAATAAATGAGGTGGTGTAATTATGGCACTTGGTACAGTAAATGTATCTGGGGTAATGCAGTCAGATATAGAAGAAGTAAAACAAGATATACAATACGTAAGCAATTTGATAGGAGAGAAGGCAAATACAGGCGGTACTGTAACAGAAGGTACAGTGATGGCAAAGTTGAATGCATTGCTTGATAAATTTACATCGGGTGGTGTGGGCATCAAAAAAGTACAGAGAGGCACTTTTCAAGAGAAACCTGTGGGAGGTAGTACAGCAAATGATATTACAATTACGATTTCAGAAGTAAATCCAGAAAAAACATTTGTTATATTACGAGGCGGTGCAACTTCAGGCTATGCATCCAGTCCCTCTGTTGTTATGGGATATTTAAAAAGGTTGACAGCAACCAGTTTTACATTTGCAGGAGCGAGAGGGTCAGTAACAGTTAGTCCTTCTATGATAAATTATGAAGTAGTAGAGTTTTATTAAAGGAGTGTTTTTATATGAGATATGCGCAAATTGACGGAAATGGTATTTGCTTTGCAGACTCTTATTTGTCTGGTGAAGTGAATGCGAATGATATGATACCATTAGATGAAAATGTAATTTCGCCATTAGGTAAAAAATATTGTAATGGTGAGTGGCAAGAAGTAGAACAGTTACAGCAAATACAGCTAGAAAATGATACTGAAATGATTATGCAAGCAATAACAGATTTGGAATTAGAAAATATTGAGGCACAACAACAAAGACAGGCATTGACACAACAAATTACAAATTTAGAATTAATGATGTTACAAGGAGGAAAATAATTATGTATGAAATATTAAAAAAAAGATTTCAAAGAAATTTTGTGACAACAGAACAACTTTTAAAATATGTGGCATTAGGAAAAATAACACAGCAACAATATGAACAGATTATAAAAAGTCAAAAATAATATATTGACAGATAGATAAATAATGAATAAAGTGATAGCCCCTTCTAAATTTAGAAGGGGCTATTATTATTCTACAATGATAATGAATTCTTGATAATAAGATTCAGAAGAACCATTTACACCTCTAGGCACTGTTGCAGAAAGTATAATATTTCCTTTTGATTTTGTGTGAAGATTAGTATGATTTTGTATATAAGCACCTGTACCACCTGTATTTACAATTTGCCATTGTATTTCTTTTAAATCAGCATTAGCAGGCTCTATTGTAGCAGAAAGCTGTAATGTATCACCAGCATTGCAAGTAGTTGGTGTGTTTAATACAATGTTATCTACTTTTATGAATTTTTTTTCAATAGGCATGACATTGATTTTAAATTCTTTTGTAAAATCAGATATACCATCAGCACCTTTTTCAATGGTAGCAAGTACAGTAATCGTTCCTGCTAATTTAGAATTTAATTCATTATTTATTATTTTTGCTTTTGTATTTCCATCATCTTTTATACTCCATGTTATAAGTGTGTGTGTAGCATTTTGAGGAGTAATATCTGCTGTCAATATAAGAGGTTCATCAATGTCCCACAAATTTGGAGAAGTCATTGCAATATCTTCTACTGCTATAAAATCTGCAAATTCATCTTCTACAAGTATTGTAAAATATTGTTTGAAATTTTCTTTATTGTTAATACCATTTCTAATTTCAGCCTTTATTACAACAGTGCCTTCATGATATGCTGTTAATACATTACCATCAGATAATACAGCACCTGTATCGCCAGCATCTTCTATACTCCACCGAATTGCTTTTTTATTTGAATCAAGTGGCTTGATGATAGCTGATAATGTAATACTATTTCCTTTATACATTTTTGTTGGTATACCATCAATACTTGTAACGGATACAAAACCGTCAGATACTTCGCCTACTACTATAGTATCATCTGACCATATTTTTTTATTGGTAACGATTTTGTTTATTGTACCTATGCCAGTGATTTCTATATCAGCGTCTGTATAAAGTGTATCAATTACAGAACCTTCCATCATATAAATTCTGAATGTATTTGGTGCAGTATTTACGTGCATAGTTTGTATATTTTTGTTTTGATTTAACTGTGTTTCAACGGCTGTCGTATCAAAAGTAATATTTTTAACATTGGTATCAATTTCTAAATTTCTACCAGAATATTGCTCTACCAGTATATTTTTTAATATTGTGTTTTTACTGCCTTTTAATATGGTATTGCCTCTTATTATGATGTTACCAGATACATCTGTTTTATCATCAAATGATAATGTGACAGGTGTTCTATCACTTCTATGAGATATGATATCATTTTGTATACTGCAATTTTCAATATTTATGGCATCTCTGCCTCCATAAATATAAATATTTCCTTTTACTATAACATCTTTTAATTTTGTACCAGTATTTTTTACTCTTTGCTGTATTGTAATATCTTCGTTTATTATGGTATTAGAAAGAGAAGCATTTTTTGCAGTTATCGTAGCACTTTTGTATGTTTTTCCAATGCCATTAAATCCTTGGTCATCTGCATCTAATGTCAGGCGTTGTTTTGCTGTGGCATCGTTGCTGTCAGAATTTTTTTTATTTGTGGTTTCTTTTGTAGTATATGTGATTTTATCAGCGTTTTCTTTAAAAATAAGCTCATCTGGTTTGATATCGGTTTCAACACCATTTGCATATACCGTTAATGTGTCTATTTTTCCAGCTGTACCTGTAATTTTAGTTTTTCTATATAATATGCAGTTATCAATTTGAGCATTTTCTTTTAAATCAATCGTACAACCTTCTTCTAATACTTGCAATGTACTAATATCAGCATTTGAAAATAGTTTTAAATTCACACCAGCATTTACTTCTACTATTTGTATATCGGCGTCAATGACAACGGTATGATAACCATCATTTGTAATAATCAATTTTTGATAACCATCACCATTTATATGTGAATCAGAAGAAACAGAAATTGTATCAATATTACTTGCAATATCAGCATCAATTACAACGTCTTTCTTTTGTAGTACAATATTATTTATAGTACAAGATTTCATATCTATATTCTCTCCGCCTAATATAGAAAGTGTACCATTAATCACTACATGGTCTAATATAATTTGTTGATTGTCCATAGAGCTAGGTATGATGACATCGCCATTAATTACTTTATTTTGTAATGTATTTTTTTCTAATGTTATAGTATTTTGCTGTTCTGATTTTTGCTCTGCATTTTCTTCTTTTATAACACTATCATTGTTTTGTAATGCTGTAGAAAGTGCTGTTACAGCCTCTGCTCTTGTCATGCTATTTTGTGCTTTAAAAGAACCATCAGGAAAGCCTTTCATAATATTTTGTTTCGATAGTGTAGCAACAGCACTTTTTGCCCATTCAGGTATGCTGTAATTGTCTGTATAATTATCTGTACTACCTTCATAATCTATATTTTTTTGTAATCTTGCTATCATAGAAGCCGCTTCAGCACGAGTAACTTTATCATCTGGACGAAAAGTATTGTTTGTATCTCCTTTTATGTAGCCAGCACAAACACCTGTTTGTATTGCATCATATGCCCAATGGTTTTTATTAACATCTTGAAATGAAATATCTGTTTTTTGTTTTAGTGAATATGCTTTATTTGCCAATGATACAAATTCTGCTCTTGTAATGGAATTGTCTGGACGAAATGTACCATCTGTATAGCCTGAAATATAATTTTTAGAAATCCATGTATTTATAGTGTGTTCTGCCCAATGATTTTGAATATCATTAAGTGTTGACCCAAATACTGTCATAATAGAGGCAGCGGTGAATAGTGTAGAAAAACAAAAACAGAATAATTGTTTTTTAGCATTATGCATAATAATACCCCCTTAATATTATATAAAGTTTATTTTATTTATAAATAAAAATAAGTGCTGCATTTTTATTATATGATGAAAAAAGTATGTATTCAATAGTAATGCTATATTTGAAAGAAAAATGTAATGTGTTTTATGGAATGGTAAAGTGCATTGATAAATACAAACACTTGTGCTATAATAAATAAATTTCATAGGTTTATTATTATATTGTGTTAAATGAGAGACAGAAAGAAGTGATTTTATTGCAAAATGTAATATGTTTCCATAATCCTGACGAAATAAATGGTTATTTAAGTAATTGGTTTCTTTCTGATTTTGTAAAAAATGGTATTACATTTTCATCTATGGAGCAGTATATGATGTATCAAAAAGCAAAACTTTTTTGTGATTTGGAAATAGCTGAAAAAATATTAAAAACATCAAATGCAGGAAAAATAAAAGCATTTGGACGCTCTGTTAAAAATTATAATGATACCATTTGGAATGGAACAAGACAAATTATTGTGTATGAAGGATTGCTGGAAAAGTTTCGTCAAAATAAGGAATTGTATGAAAAATTGCTTGCAACAAAACAATGTATATTAGCAGAATGTGCAGTACAGGATAAAATTTGGGGTATTGGTTTATCTATGAAAGATGAAAGACGCTTTGATATTAATGAATGGAAAGGACAGAATCTATTAGGGTTTGCAATTATGAGTGTGAGAGAAAAGTTATTATGATATGGATTTTACATAATAAAATTCCCTTGCCTAAAAAACAAGGGAATTTTATATTATTGATTGATGAAGTTTTTACCCATAAGCTGGTCATATGTAATCATCCAAATAGCGTCTGTTAATGTTTTTGTTTTTTCAGCATTTGTATTAGGCTTATACAAATTGTATTTACTATTGATAACAGGACAATTTTGATATAAATCTAATAATACATTACTTTGCACTGTTTCTGGAGCATTGATATAATCTAAAAGCAATGGCATAAGCAAATAAGAAGAAACAGCCTTTTTATCTGCAATGTAATTTTTCTCTGTATCATAATTAGAAAATACAATATATGGTGTAGAAAACATATATTCAATTTCTTGTTCTGTCCAGTTTTCTGTATCACTGGAATGTATTGCTCCTGTTGTAGTATAAGGTGAAAAATTGTTTCCTAATGTAGGCAGATGGTCACCAAACCAAAGTACTACTGTTTCTTTTTCTCTGGACATTACATAATCATAAAGCTGTTTTAATGCTTTATCAGAGTCACTGAGTCCTTTTGAAAAATTTTTAAGCGCATTGATTTCTTCAGTAGAACAATTATCATTTTTCACATCAATAGTTAAATCATCTTTTTTAAATTTATTTTTGTAAAGACTATGATTTTCCATAGTAATACCGAATATAAAAGCACCCTCAGTATGGGGTTGTTCTAATTCGTATTGTATTTCATCTATAAGTGTTTTATCTGTTAAATAAGGACCACTGTTCCACCAAAGCTGTGTTTTTAATTGATTTTCTCCTCTAAATTCATCAAAGCCCATGCGAGGATATGCTTTATTTCTTTCATAGAATGTATTGTCGTATGTATGCAGTCCTATTGTATCGTATCCCATATTTTTAAAATAACGTGCAAATGAAAATGTATCATTATGCATATACTGTTGATAAGGAAAAGAACCTGCAGGCATAGGTGCCGTTGTCATACCGGTAAGTACTTCAAATTCAGGACGTGCTGTTCCTCCGCCAAATGTAGATGAAATCATAGTACCACTAGGATGGTTTTGTGACAATTCATTATAATTGGCAAGTGGATTTTCTGAAAATGTGGTATTAGGCAATGTGGTGATATCCCAAAAAGATTCTGATAATATAACAATAACATCTGGTTTTTTCCAATTTTCAGCAACAACAGCAGGTGCATAATCATTTTTTAATTGCTGTATGGTATTTTGGTTATAATGTGCTGGTGTCTCAATATTTAAATAACCAATATTTAATGCAAATGCAGTTATAAATCCATTTTTGTAGTAATTACTTTGCTGTGTAGAAGTATCATTTACAGAAATATCAAACCATTTTGTATAACTCATACGCATAGTGTTATTCGTTAAAAATAGTATACTTCCAACACAAAGAAAAATACCTATTGCAATACCTATTATATCAATAGATTTTTTGTTCCATTTTATTTTACGAGGTAAAAGTAATATACTATATAATACAGGAGAAATTAGCAAAAAAAACATAGCAGGAGTAATTTGTAATGTTTTTAAAAAAGGCTCAAATTCTCCAAAACTTTTGGAAAGCAATAAATCCCAAGGCATAATATGTTCTTGCAGTATTGAAAATTTAATATAATCTGCTAAAGATAATGCAGTATAGCAAATACCTAAAACACTGCCAGCTAACCATGGTATTAAGCACACAAAAGAGAGTGCTATAAAAAATAAATAGGTAATGAAAAGCCCAAAATAAAAGGCTCCTGTTCTATTTTCCATTAAAAAAGATATTGTATTGATGTCGTTGGAAGAAAGACAATTTGCTAATATTGTTAGAAGATACGGATAGATGAAAAAACTTATCCAACGAACAATGGTCAATGTCTTTTTTACAGCAGTATTTTTAAATATACTAGAAATTTCTGATGGTGTCGTTAGCTTTTTAGCAGAATGTAAAACGGACAAAACATCAGGAGAAAAATACGACATAGTGGCAAACTCCTTTTTTATAAAATATACTTATTACAAATAATCATTTTTTAAATAAACATTGATACATGATTCAGTATAATGTTCCCCCACTGTCATCAAAAAACTGAAATATAATTATACATAAAGTTTTTTTATAGATTTCGTTTTATACTTTAACTTTTTCCCTTAATAAAGTTAAAAAACAGTAATGATAAAACTTTTTGATGAAATATAAAATATTTACAGATTTTTGACACTGAAAATAGTATAACGTGAAATTGTCAAATATTCAATAAAAAAAGGAGATATTGATAAAATTTGTAAAAAATCATAAAAATTCACAAAATACAGTGTTGCTTAAATCTATACCACGATGTGTTAAAAAATATCTATGCTGTTTTTGCTGTATTAAATTTTGTTCCATAAGAAAATGAATTTGTTTGCCATAAACACTATCTAATGAAACAGAAAAACGCTTTTGAAAATCAATAGCAGAAATACCTTCTGTCATACGAAGTCCCATAAACATAAATTCACTTTGCTGTTGAGAAATTGTTAAATGCTCAACATCTTCTGTCAATAAATGAATATTTCCTTTTGATTGTATATATTTTTTCATATCATATGTGTTATGAAAACGAGTATTTTGCCAAAAAGAATGTGTGCCTAATCCAAACCCTAAATATTGTCTGGTTTGCCAATATACTTTATTATGACGACTTTGATAGCCTTTTTTTGAAAAATTGGATATTTCATATTGTTCATAGCCATATTGTGAAAGTATATTTTGTGCAGTATGATACATTGCCCTGTCTAATATTTCATCTGGAAGTTTGATTTTATTTTGTTCAAATAGTGTAAAAAGGGGTGTAGATTGTTCTAATATAAGACTATAAGCAGAAATATGTTCTGGCTGTAAATGTACTATGCTGTAAAGTGTTTCCTGCCATTGGCTGTATGTTTGATTAGGTAGACAGAACATGATATCTACATTGATATTTTCAAAACCAGCTTTTCTTGCATGATAAAAGTTTTGTAAAAATGTAGTACGATTGTGTATTCTGCCTATACTTTGAAGTAATTCATTTTGCCATGACTGCAATCCAATACTTATGCGCTGAAATCCTATAGAGCGCAAAGAATTTAAAATAGAAAAGGATAATGTACCTGGATTTGCCTCTATTGTAATTTCTGCATGAGGAGAAACAGTATAATATTGAAATATTGTATTTAATATTTTTTCTAAAAGTGTAATGGGCAATATAGTAGGTGTTCCTCCACCAAAAAATATAGTTTGTATTACATCGTTATGACAAATATCAGATTTTTTTATGATTTCTGATAATAATGCTTCTGTATAATCCGAATATAAATATTGTTTTCCTGCAAAAGAAACAAAATCACAATAAAGACATTTTTGAATACAAAATGGAATATGAATATAAAGACTGCTCATAATAAAACTCCTTTTAATAAATTATGTTATAACATGAAATCATAATTATATAGTGTATTGTATTTTATTTAAAAAGAAAAGATGTAATTTATATTATATCTATATGTAAATATAAAAATATATAAAAAACGAAAATAAAAATAAAAAAACACTTGACAGATATGCTATCAAGTGTTATTTTAAGAATAGAAATTAGCACTCGACATTGATGAGTGCTAACAAACCAAAGGAAGGAGTTGACAATATGGCATTGAATGATAGAAAAATACAAATTTTGCAGGCAATCATCAATGACTATATTGCAACAGCAGAACCAGTAGGCTCACGAACCATTGCAAAAAAATATAATTTAGGTATTAGTTCTGCCACAATACGCAATGAAATGAGTGATTTAGAAGAAATGGGTTTTATTATACAGCCTCATGCTTCTGCTGGTAGAATACCATCAGATTTAGGTTATAGGCTTTATGTAGATAGACTGATGCAAAAAAGAGAATTAAAACAAGAAGAACAGCAGCTTTTACAAAGTGTTGTGACAAGAAATATCAGTCAAATTGACTATCTTATGGAAGAAACAGCAAAAGCAATTTCTATGCTGACAAATTATACAACATTGATTTCAGAACCTGTTTCAAAGGGAGCGAAATTAAAACAAATTAGACTACTTCCTTTAGATAGTGAATCAGTTGTTTTGGTGATTGCAACAGATGGAAATTATATTAAAAATCATGTTTTAAAATTATCTGTTGTACCAGAAGAACAAAAGTTATTTGATATGGGAAGATGCATAAACAATATATTAAAAGGCTGCACATGGGAAGATATTGACGAACGTGTTGTTGTAATATTAAAAAAAGAACTTCAAGAATATGCTTATATACTGCCTATATTGTTGTCAGCAATAGAAAAAACAACAAAAGGCGCTGAAAATATACAAGTACATTTGAGCGGTACAAAAAATATATTAGCTTTTCCAGAATTTAGTGACATACAAAGAGCAAAATCTTTGTTTCAAACATTAGAGCAGAAAGATGTTTTAATTACACTGTTAGAAGAACAAAAAAATGATGATATGCAAATATTGATAGGTAGTGAAAATACTTTGCAGAGTATTAAAGATTGCAGTGTGATTACAACAACATACAAAATGGGAGATGGTACAAGAGGCACAATAGGAATATTGGGTCCTACTAGAATGGATTATTCTCAAGTGGTATCTGTACTAAATAGTATGGTAAAAAATATAGAAAATGTTTTGCAAGCATTAACAGATAAAAAAAATGATACTTAGTATTATGTAACAGTAAAGCAATCAAGAAAAGAGGGTTATCATTGGAAGAAAAGGAAGAAAAACAACAAAAGCAATGGAAAGAAGAAGCACCAGAAGAAACAATAAATGAAACATCAGAAGAAACTGTTGAAAATGAAACAGAGCAAACATCTGAAATAACAGGAGAACAAAAAACAGAAGAACAAATAGAAAAAATAGCAAAACTGGAAGAACAATGTGCAGATTATCTTGATAAATATCAAAGATGTCTTGCGGAATTTGACAATTTTAGAAAAAGAACAACAAAAGAAAAAGCAAGTATGTATGATGATGGTGTGAGAAGCACAATAGAAAAATTACTTCCTGTTGTGGACAATTTAGAAAGAGCAGTAGCAGTGCAGAATCAAAATAATGCAGAAGATAGTTTTTATAAAGGTGTTGCTATGACGCTCAAACAATTTCAAGAAATATTGACATCTATGGGTGTGGAAGAAATTAAAGCATTAGGAGAAACATTTAATCCAAATAAACATGCAGCAGTAGCGCATGAGGATAATGATGAATATGGCGAAAATGTCATTATATTGGAAATGCAAAAAGGTTATCAATATAAAGACAAAGTAATACGTCATAGTATGGTAAAAGTAGCAAATTAAAATAACACTGCAAATTATAAAGCAGTTTTGTATAAATGTTAATTGATAAATAAAGAATGGTTTTTATATAGGAGGAAATATATTATGGGTAAAATTATTGGTATCGACTTAGGAACAACAAACTCTTGTGTAGCAGTAATGGAAGGTGGTCAGCCTGTTGTTATCGTAAATTCTGATGGTGCTAGAACAACACCTTCTGTTGTAGGTTTTGCAAAAAACGGTGAAAGATTAGTAGGAGAAACTGCAAAACGTCAAGCAATTACAAACCCTGATAATACAATCAGTTCTATTAAAAGAGAAATGGGAAATAGCTACAAGGTATCTATAGAAGGAAAACAATATTCTCCACAAGAAATTTCTGCTATGGTACTGCAAAAATTGAAGGCAGATGCAGAAAGCTATTTAGGCGAAACTGTTTCTGAAGCAGTTATCACTGTACCTGCTTATTTTAATGATGCGCAAAGACAAGCGACAAAAGATGCTGGAAAAATTGCTGGATTAGATGTAAAAAGAATTATAAACGAACCAACAGCCGCAGCACTTGCTTATGGACTTGATAATGAACAAGAACAAAAAATAATGGTATATGACTTAGGTGGCGGTACATTCGACGTTTCTATTATTGAAATTGGTGATGGTGTTATTGAAGTATTAGCTACAAATGGTGATACTCGTTTAGGTGGAGATGATTTTGATAATAAAGTAATCAATTATTTGATTGATGAATTTAAAAGAGCAGAAAATATGGACTTGAGCAAAGACAAAATGGCTATGCAAAGATTGAAAGAAGCAGCTGAAAAAGCAAAAAAAGAACTTTCAACAACAACAACAACAAATATCAATTTGCCATTTATCACAATGAATCAAGATGGTCCAAAACATTTAGATGTTACATTAACAAGAGCAAAATTTGATGAATTAACAAATGATTTAGTAGACAGAACAATGACTCCTGTACGTCAAGCATTGTCTGATGCAGATTTGACAGCAAATGATATTGATAAAGTATTGTTAGTAGGTGGTTCTACAAGAATACCAGCAGTACAAGATGCAGTAAAGAAATTTACAGGAAAAGACCCATTCAAAGGCATTAACCCAGATGAATGTGTTGCAGTAGGTGCATCTATACAAGGCGGTAAATTATCTGGAGAACAAGGTGCAGGAAGTGTATTGTTGTTGGACGTTACACCTCTTTCACTTGGTATTGAAACATTGGGTGGTGTTGCTACAAAATTGATTGATAGAAATACAACAATACCAACGAGCAAAAAACAAGTATTCTCCACAGCAGAAGATAATCAAACAGCCGTAGATATCCACGTTGTACAAGGCGAAAGACAATTAGCAAGAGATAACAAAACATTAGGACAATTCAAATTAGATGGTATTGCACCTGCAAGACGTGGTGTACCTCAAATTGAAGTTGCATTTGATATTGATGCAAATGGTATTGTAAATGTTTCTGCAAAAGATTTAGGAACAGGAAAAGAACAAAAAATTACAATTACTGCTGGTTCTAATTTGAGTGATGAAGAAATTGAAAGAGCAGTAAAAGAAGCAGAACAATTTGCAGAAGAAGATAGAAAGAGAAAAGAAGCGATTGATGCAAAAAATGAAGCAGATTCTTTGATATTCCAAACAGAAAAAACATTAGGAGAATTAGAAGATAAAATTAGTGCAGAAGAAAAGAGTGCGGTAGAAGGTGCATTGAATCACTTAAAAGATACGATAAAAGATATGGAACCTTCTAACATGACAGAAAGTGATGTTTCAAATGTAAAATCTGCAACAGAGGCTTTGACACAAGAATTTTATAAAATTTCTGAAAAATTATATCAGTCTGCTGGTGCAACAAATGCAGAAGGAGCAGCACCAAGCGATGATAATGTAGTTGACGGAGAAGGAAAAGAATTGTAATATAAAAGACTGTGGGGGTTGCCCCAAATAATATTCATTTTTATATTGAAAGCTAAACAGATAATTTTTGCTTTACACCCCCAAGTAAAAAGGCTTGGGGGTGCATTAAAGTTTTGATTAAGTTTTTTAGCTTGCAGTATGATAGGGACAGCGTCCCACAGCGCATAAATATAGATGTAGATGTGAATGTGAATGGATATGTCCCCAATGTCTTTTATTTGTTTTACAGAAAGGTTTTAGGTGATGGAGTAAGTGGCTGACAAACGTGATTATTATGAAGTGCTTGGCGTAAATAAAAATGCAAGTGATGACGAAATTAAAAAGGCATATCGTAAATTAGCAAAAAAATATCATCCTGATGCGAATCCAGGTAATAAAGAGGCTGAAGAAAAATTTAAAGAACTTGGAGAGGCTTATGAAATATTAAGTGACCCACAAAAAAAAGCACAATACGACCAGTTTGGTCATGCTGCATTTGACCCAAGTAGTGGCATGGGTGGCGGATTTTATGGTGGCGGCTTTGATATGGGTGATATCGGTGATATTTTCAGTATGTTTGGATTTGGCGGTGGTGGTAGCACCAGAAGAAGCGGTCCAAGACGAGGAAACGACATTCATATTAATATGCAGATATCATTTTCAGAGTCTATATTTGGTGGTACAAAAGAAATATCTGTACCAGTAACAGATGAATGTGAAAATTGTCATGGTACAGGGGCAAAACCAGGCACACACGCAGAAACTTGTAAAAGATGTAATGGTACAGGGCAAGAAAGAGTTACACAACAATCTCTTTTTGGTGCTATGACATCAGTGAGAACTTGTTCAGCGTGTGGTGGTACAGGAAAACAGATTAAAGAACCTTGTACAAATTGCCGTGGTGCAGGAAAGGTAAGAAAAACAAAGAATTTTGAAATTAAAATACCTGCTGGCATTGACAGTGGTCAAACAATACGTTTGAGTGGTAAGGGAGATATTGGAGAAAAAGGTGGCGGATATGGCGACCTTCTTGTAACAGTATATGTAGAATCTGACAAGATATTTAAAAGAAAAGGCTTAAATTTGTATTGTGATGTGCCTATTACATTTATACAGGCAACTTTGGGAGATGAAATTACAGTAAAAACAATGTACGGCGAACAAAAGTATCATGTAAAAGCAGGAACACAGCCTGATACTGTTGTGACATTAAAAGGGGCAGGCGCACCAAAATTAAGAAATGAAAAAGCAAAAGGTGATTTAATTGTTACGCTCAAGGTACAAATACCAACCTCTTTGACAGAAAGACAAAAAGAACTTTTAAAAGATTTTTATGGTGATGGAGAAATCAAAAAAGAGGAAACAAAGAAAAAAGAAGGGTTTTTTGATAAATTTAAAAATAAATAATATTGAAATAATAAAAACATCTTTTGAAAATAAATATTTTTCAAAAGATGTTTTTGCATTGTAAAAGTGGTTTTTTTTGTATTGTTATGATAAAATGAATAGCGAAAAAACAAAAGCTCTATTTTGGAGGGGTACTTTATGGAAAATATACAAAAAAGAATTGGCATTATAGGTGGTGGGCAATTAGGAAAAATGATGATACAGGAAGCAAAAAAAATGGGTTTTTATGTTATGGTATTAGACCCAGCAGAAAAGTGTCCTGCACATACATTAGTAGATGAACATATCATTGCGGATTTTGATGATAAAAAGGCAATTCGCTTTTTAGCAGAAAATACAGATGTGGTAACATATGAATTTGAACATATTGATGCAGATATATTGCAAAAATTGGAACAAGAAGGCAAAAAAATATATCCTACTGCAAAAAGTTTAAAAGTAATACAAAATAAATATACACAAAAAAAATTGCTTTTAGAACATAATTTACCTACACCTGAGTTTTGTGCTGTTTTTTCACAAGAAGATATCAAACAGGCAGGAGAAAAATATGGTTTTCCTTTTATGCTCAAAAGTTGTACAGGAGGATATGATGGAAAAGGCAATTTTGTGATAGAAAAAGAACAAGATATATCTAAAGCATATGAAACACTAGGAAATGGAAAATTAGACATTATGGCAGAAAAATTTTTCCATTTTATAATGGAAATTTCTGTGCTTGCTTGTCGAGATATCAATGGTGATATACAAGTATATCCTGTGGCGGAAAATATCCATAAAGATAGTATATTAGATGAAACAAAAGTACCTGCAAATATTTCAAAGCAAACAACACAAAAAGCGATGGATTTAGCAAAAAGAGTAATGGAAGTATTTGAAGGTGTAGGTATGTTTTGTGTAGAAATGTTTGTAAATAAACAAGGTAATGTATTAGTAAATGAAGTTGCACCAAGACCTCATAATTCTGGACATTATACCATTGAAGCATGTGTGACAAGTCAATTTGAACAGCATATTAGAGCAATTACAGCATTACCATTAGGTTCACCTGAATTATTAAAGCCTGTTGTTATGAGAAATTTGTTAGGAGAACAAAACAGTGCAGGAAAAAGCTGTGTTTTAGGAGCTGATGAAGCACTTGCGATATCTGGTGTATTTCTTCATATTTATGGTAAAGAAGAATCCAGACCAAAGCGTAAAATGGGACATATTACAGTGATTGCAGATAGTGTTGAGCAGGCAGCAGAGAAAGCAGAAAAAGCAAAAAATGCTTTGAAAATTTATGGGGAAAGTAAAAGTTTTTTAGATTAAATGAAATAATAGTTAATATAAAAAGCAAGCCAGGGGTATTTTTTTCTTGGCTTGTTTTTTGGAAAAAAATTGTACAAATTTATAATATTTATGATATAATATAAAACTGGAGAAATGGGGATTTTTAATTATATAAGGAATACCTCCTTTTTTTATTTTGCGAATTATAAAATAATATTATTTAGTTGAATGAATTAACAACATTGATTTAGTAAGTATTCGTGTATATATGGAGGTATTATGAATATTTCATAAATGTTATTTTGTATAAAAGAGGTGTAAAATATATGGCAACACAAAAAAGTGCAAAATCAAAAGGGAAAACACAACGACGTCAGCAAGAAGAACAACGCTTTGGCGATAGTATGATGGACGAAGTGATATTGATTGTAATTGTGGTTGTCTGCATTGTTGTGCTGATTAGTTTGTTGACAAGAAAAATGGGCATATTAGGAAGTGCTTTAGGTGACGCATTGAAAGGAATATTTGGTATAAGCAGTATACTTTTGCCATTATCAGCAATAGCATATTGTTGCTGGCTACTTGGAAGTGAACAAAAAGATAATAGAGAATTACGCATGGCAGGTATAGGAGTATTATTATTGGCTGTTTGTGCTATGGCACATATTATTAACCCTATTGAAGTATCTATTATGGCAAATATGGGAGAAGCACTGCAATCTTATTATCAAGAAGGAGCGTTTTCTAATGGTGGCTTGCTGGGAGGAATATTAGGCGGCGGAATTATGAAAGCATTTGGCAAAATTGGTGCAGGTATTATTTGGGTAGCAGTTTTATTGATTTCATTACTTATGATAACAGTGAAATCTCTTTTTAAAGAATTTAGTAATGTGAATACATATCAAAAAAATAAAAGACAACAGTATCATGAAAAAAGACAACAAATGGATATAGTATCAAAAAAAGAAACATATATACAAGAAACACCAAAAAGACAGCCCAAACCACAAGCTAAACCACAGCCGAAATTACCTAAAGAACAGCCTAATACACGTACAAAATTACAAGTAAAACAAAATATAAAAAAGAAAAAACAACAAAAAAGTAATTTTAATATATTACTTCATGCAGATGAAGGATATCGGCAAAATAAAGAAGAAATGCCTATTGTAGAAGCAACAATATTTAAACCAAAAACAGAGGAATCCATTATTTTAGAGCCTGGTCCTAAAATACCAGTAATATTTGATTATGGAAAAACGGAAAATGAAATTTTACAGGAACAACAAATGTATGCTCCAACAGTGGAACAAATGGTAGAGGAAACATATCAACAAACACCACCTGTTGAAAAAAGAAGAACAAAAAGAAGTAACAAATATTTTCAAACAGAACAGCAAAATTATACAGAAAAAGAAAAAACACAAGAACATCATATTGTTGCAAAAAATGATGCAGAAAACATATCAAAAGATGATAAAAAACAAAAAATACAACAAAATGATATTCAAATTGCAGATGATATATCAGATACAACAAATACAACAAATACAACAAATAGTATACGTTATATGATTTTTAAAGATGATGAAGAACTAGAAAAGCAAAATACAGAACAGAAAACAGAACAAAAGCAACAAACAGAGCAAGAACAATATAAACAACAAAGTGATACAGAAGATATTGCAGATGTGTTAGCGCTTTTAAATAGTATTGATTTGGAAGATGAAAATATAAAAAGTTCATATGATAAAAATGAAGAACAAAAACAAAGTGATGACATTATGGAAATTATAGCAGATTGGGCAGAAGAGGAAGAAGAATCAAGTAATGGATTAACATTGTTTTTAGCAGAAGATGAGGAAGAACAACAAAATGATGTAAAAGATTTCACTGAAACAATGTCAATACAAGAAGCAGAAAAAATAAGTAATGAAGAAAATGAACAAGAAGTATCTTTTAATGAAAATCTGATAGAAGAAATATCTATTGATGAAGATGTAGCAGAAGATACAGAAGAAATGTCTATTGATGAAGATGTAGCAGAGGATACAGAAGAAATATCTATTGATGAAGATGTAGCAGAGGATACAGAAGAAATATCTATTGATAAAGATATAACAGAGGATACAGAGGAAATATCTTTCAGTGATGAACAAGTGTTACAAAGTACACAACACAATAGAATTGTGCCACAAATTCCGCAATATGTATTTCCCTCAATGGATTTATTGAGCAGAAATCAAGCAATACAAAGCAGTGAATCAAAATCAGAAATGCTTCATAATGCTAAAAAATTGGAAACGACATTAAAAAGTTTTGGTGTAGATGCAAAGGTAATACAAATCAATAAGGGTCCTACTGTAACAAGATATGAACTTTCTCCAAGCCAAGGTGTAAAAGTAAGCAAAATAGTAAATTTAGCAGATGATATTGCATTAAATTTGGCAGCATCTGGTATCCGTATAGAGGCACCTATACCTGGCAAAGCAGCAGTAGGTATTGAAGTACCTAATAAAGAATCACAGTCAGTATCATTAAGAAGTGTTTTAGAAAGCGAGATATTTCAAGATTTTCCTTCAAAACTTGCTTTTGCTTTAGGTGAAGATATTACAGGACAACCTGTTGTAACAGACATTGCAAAAATGCCTCATCTTTTGATTGCAGGTGCAACTGGCTCAGGAAAAAGCGTTTGTATTAACACATTGATTACAAGCATATTATATAAATCAACTCCAGAAGAAGTAAAATTGCTTTTAGTAGACCCTAAAGTGGTAGAATTAAGTATATATAATGGTATTCCTCATTTATTGATACCAGTTGTAACAGAGCCTAAAAAGGCATCAGCAGCATTAAATTGGGCAGTACGTGAAATGCTGGAAAGATACAAAGATTTTGCGGAAAATGGTGTGCGTGATATTAAGGGTTACAATGCCATGAAAAAGGAAAAGGGAGAAAGCGATTTCATGCCTCAAATTGTTATTATTATTGATGAATTGGCAGATTTAATGATGGCTGCACCTGGAGAGGTAGAGGATGCGATATGCAGACTTGCTCAAATGGCACGTGCCGCAGGTATGCATTTGATTATTGCGACACAAAGACCTTCTGTTGATGTGATTACAGGCGTTATTAAAGCAAATATTCCTTCTCGTCTTGCTTTTGCGGTATCTTCTGGTATTGATTCTCGTACAATATTGGATATGACAGGTGCAGAAAAATTGCTTGGGAAGGGAGATATGTTGTTCTATCCTCAAGGCATGAGTAAACCAGTAAGAATACAAGGCGCATTTTTATCAGATAAAGAAGTAGAAAATATTGTGAATTTTATTAAAAAGCAGTCATTAACAGATTATGATAAAGAAATAATTGATAAAATTACAACAGATGTATTACAGTCTGGAACGGAATCAGAAGAAACAGATGCATTTTTTGATAAAGCAGTGGATTTAGTAATACAAAAACAAAAAGCGTCTACTTCTATGTTACAAAGACAATTTCGTATTGGCTATAATAGAGCAGCAAGACTTATGGAATCGCTTGAATCACACGGTATTGTTGGTCCAGAAGAAGGTAGTAAGCCAAGAAAGGTGTTACTTACAAAAGAAGAATGGGAAGATATGAGAAATGAAAGTTAATATTAAGAAAACGAAGTTTTCCATAAAAGTTTTATCTCTCTTGGAAGAAACGAGTGAGGTTTGGGGCAAAACTCTCAATTTTTTAAATGCGTGTTTAACCACTCCCTTTAAAAAGATATTGTTGACAAAATTATTCGATTATAGTAACATGATTTTAATGTCATATGACTGACGGAAGTGGAATCAAACCACATGGAGTATGACTTATAAATTATGCCGACCGTCTGGGCAAACTGCTCAGTCTGTTGGCTTTTTTTAAATAGAAGTTTATGTCTTTTGAGAAAAGAAAAGGAGAGATGTCCCTATGAAAACAGATTTACAAATTGCACAAGAATGTACTATGGAACATATTGAAAAAATTGCAAAAAAGGCAGGTATACCAGAAGAATATATTGAATGTTATGGAAAATATAAAGCAAAAATTAGCAGTGAATATTATGATAAAATAAAAGATAATAAAGATGGTAAATTGATATTGGTGACAGCGGTCAATCCTACACCAGCAGGAGAAGGTAAAACAACTGTTACGATTGGTTTAACACAAGCATTACAAAAATTAGGTAAAAATGCTATTGCTGCATTAAGAGAGCCTTCTCTTGGTCCTTGTATGGGTATCAAGGGAGGTGCGGCTGGAGGCGGTTATGCTCAAGTTGTACCTATGGAAGACATCAATTTACATTTTACAGGAGATTTACACGCTATTACAACAGCAAACAATTTGCTTTCTGCTATGGTGGATAACCATATTCAACAAGGCAATGCCTGCAATATTGATGTCAGAAGAGTTGTTTGGAAACGTGTATTAGATATGAATGACAGAGCATTGCGTCATGTTGTAGTAGGTTTAGGCGGAAAAGTGCATGGTGTACCTCGTGAGGATGGTTTCCAAATTACAGTAGCATCTGAAATTATGGCAATATTCTGTTTAGCAAAAGATTTACAAGATTTAAAAGAAATGCTGGGTAAAATTATTGTTGGATATACTTATGATGATAAACCAGTAACTGCTCATGATATTGGTGCAGATGGTGCTATGACAGCATTATTAAAAGATGCTTTACAACCTAATTTGGTACAGACATTGGAAAATACACCAGCATTGATACATGGTGGTCCATTTGCAAATATTGCACATGGTTGTAACAGCGTAAGAGCAACAAAAACAGCATTAAAATTGGCGGACTATGTGATTACAGAAGCAGGATTCGGCGCTGATTTGGGTGCAGAAAAATTCTTTGATATTAAATGTCGCAAAACAGGATTAAAGCCAGATGCTGTCGTACTTGTTGCAACAATAAGAGCATTAAAATATAATGGTGGTGTTGCAAAAGCTGATTTGAGTAATGAAAATTTAGAAGCACTTAAAAAAGGCTTTGTTAATTTAGAAAAACATATTGAAAACATACAAAAATTTCATATACCTGTTGTAGTGACATTAAATCACTTTGTAGCAGATACTGATGCAGAAGTTGCTTATGTAAAACAACGCTGTGAAGAAATGGGAGCTGATTTTGAAGTGGCACATGTTTGGGCAGACGGTGGTACTGGAGGTAAAGCACTTGCAGAAAAGGTATTATATACATTAGAAAACAAAAAAAGTGATTTTAAGTTATTGTATGAAGATAATTTGACAATAGAACAGAAAATCAATACTATTTGTAAAGAAATTTATGGTGCAGGCAATGTAAACTTTACAGCGGCAGCAAAAAAAACATTAGAACAAATTAAGAAATTAGGATTTGAACATTTTCCAGTATGTATGGCAAAAACACAATATTCTCTTTCAGATGACCCTAATGTTTTGGGAAGACCAGAAGGCTTTACAGTAACAGTAAAAGAAATTAGAATTTCTGCTGGTGCAGGATTTATTGTAGCACTTTTAGGTGATATTATGACAATGCCAGGATTGCCAAAAGCACCCGCAGCATTAAATATTGATATTGATGAAAAAGGAAATATTGTAGGATTATTTTAATAGTGTTGTTTTAAACAATATATTATGATAATATAAGTGATAGAATAAACTCCCCTGTCTATAAAGGCAGGGGCGTTTGATATTGCTTTATAATTAAAAAGTAATCCATAAGGAATATCAGAAAACAATATTTTTATAAATATTTAGGAGAGGTTTTATATGAGTGCAAAAATAATAGATGGAAAAGCGATTTCTTTAGATATCAAACAAGAAGTAAAAAAGCAAACAGAACAATTAAAACAAAAAGGTATTACACCTTGTCTTGCTGTTGTGCTTGTAGGAGAAGACAGTGCATCAAAAGTTTATGTAAATAATAAAAAAAAGGCTTGCGATTTTTGCGGTATTACATCTATAAGCTATGAATTACCTGAAAGCACAAAAGAAAGTGAATTATTGGAATTAATAAAAAAATTAAATCAAGATAAAAGTATTAACGGAATATTGGTACAGTTACCATTACCAAAGCATATCAATGAAAATCATATCATACTGGCAATATCACCTCAAAAAGATGTAGATTGTTTTCATCCTCAAAATGTAGGAACATTATATACAGGAGGAAAATGCTTTTTACCTTGTACACCAGCAGGAATATTGGAATTGATACAAAGAAGTGGATATGATATTACAGGAAAGGAATGTGTTGTAATTGGTAGGAGTAATATTGTAGGAAAACCAGTTGCTATGCTTTTACTCTGTGAAAATGGTACTGTCACAATATGTCATTCTAAAACAAAAAATTTACATGACGTTTGCAAACGTGCAGATATTATTGTTGTAGCAACAGGAAAAAGAAATACCTTAACAAGAGATATGGTAAAACAAGGTGCTATTATAATTGATGTAGGTATGAATCGTAATGAAGAAGGTAAACTTTGTGGCGATGTAGATTTTGAAAATGTAAAAGAAGTAGCTAGAGCAATTACACCTGTACCTGGAGGAGTTGGTCCTATGACTATTGCTATGCTTATGAAAAACTGTTTAACAGCAGCAGAACTTCAATCATATTGTTGATTGTAAACTTTACTGTAAAAGTATTAACGAAAACAATGATTCTTAAGGAGGAGCGAATATATGAATGCAACAGTTGCATTTACTTCTTTAGGGTGTGACAAAAATAGAGTAGATAGTGAGGTAATGCTTGGCATATTATGCAAAAATGGTTATCGTATTGTTACAGATGAAAAAGAAGCAGATATTATTGTAATTAATACTTGCTGTTTTATAAAAGATGCTTTGGAAGAAAGTATTGAAACCATATTAGAAATGGCAGAATATAAAAAAGTGGGGTGCTGTAAAGGGATAATTGTAGCTGGTTGTTTGGGACAAAGATATGAAAAAGAAATATTTCAAGAAATGCCTGAAGTAGATGCTGTAATTGGTACAGCTGCCTATGAGTCTATATCAAAAATAATAGAGCGTATATTAAATGGAGAAAAAAATATAAAAGAAATAGCAGATATCAATACTGTTATGACAGAAAGTAATGCAAAAAATCGTATCATTTCCACAGCAAATTATTATGCATATTTAAAAATTTCAGAGGGTTGTGATAATCATTGTACTTATTGCATAATACCAAAAATAAGAGGAAGGCATAGAAGTCGTACAATAGAAAGTCTTGTAGAAGAAACAGAAATACTTGCAAAACAAGGTGTAAAAGAAATTGTGATTGTAGCACAAGACAGTTCTATATATGGCAAGGATTTATATGGAGAATGTAAACTTCATATACTTTTAGAAAAACTGTGTGAAATAGAAGGCATTGAATGGATACGTCTTTTGTATTGTTATCCAGAAACATTAACAGAGCAAACCATTCAAGTGATGGCAAAGCAATCTAAAATATGTCATTATATTGATTTACCTATACAACATGGTAGTGATACTGTTTTAAAAAGAATGGGCAGAAAAAGCACACAAAGTATTTTAAAACAAAAAATAACAAAATTAAGACAAGCAATGCCTGATATTGCAATTCGTACAACATTTATTGTAGGATTTCCAAATGAAACAGAACAGGAATTTCAGGAATTAATAGACTTTATAGAAGAAATTCGTTTTGATAAATTGGGTGTGTTTACTTATTCTCAAGAAGAAGGTACACCAGCGGCAAATATGGAAAATCAAATAGAAGAAGATATTAAACAAAAAAGAAAAGATATTGCTATGGAAGTACAAAAGGCAATTTCTGCGCAATACTGTGAAAAACAAATAGGTAGTATAAAACAAGTCATTGTGGAAGGAAAATTGCCAGAGCAAGATATTTATTGTGGCAGAACAATGAAAGATGCACCTGATATTGATGGACTTGTGTTTTTTTCATCAAAACAAGAATTGATTTCAGGAGATTTTGTAAAGGTACTGATTAAACAAGCAAGTGATTATGATTTGATTGGAGAGTTGTTTTATGCAGATGAATCTGGCGAATAAACTAACAATGATGCGTGTTGTGTTAATACCTGTTTTTTTGATAGTTTTATTATCTCCACTTGTAGCAGAACCATTTAGCCGTTATATTGCAGTAGCTATATTTGTTGTGGCATCTATAACGGATTTTTTAGATGGATATATTGCAAGAAGCAGAAATATGGTAAGTAATTTCGGTAAATTTATGGACCCATTGGCAGATAAATTACTGGTATGCTCTGCATTGGTTGCTATGGTAGAATTAAATGATTTACCTGCTTGGGTAGTAATTATTATATTAAGTAGAGAATTTGCCATTACAGGCTTTAGAACACTTGCTATGGAAGCAAATATTGTTATGGCTGCAAGCTGGTGGGGCAAAATTAAAACAACAACACAAATGATTATGATTATTGTGGTATTGTTAAATATAAACAGTATGCAAATGATAGAATGGGTATTGATAACATTAGCGACATTTTTTACTATTGTTTCTGGTGTGGATTATATTGTGAAAAATAAAAATGTTTTAAAGGGATAAGAGAGTAAAATGATATAAATATGAAACCAAGTCTAAAAATGATTTTTTAAGGAGGTTTTTTAATGAAAGCAGAAATTATTGCAGTAGGTACAGAAATATTATTAGGAGATATATTAAATACAAATGCACAGTATTTAGCTTTACAGCTTGCTGAATTAGGCATTGATGTACATTATCAATCTGTTGTAGGGGATAATCCTCAAAGATTAAAAGACACCATATTTCATGCTTTTTCAAGAGCAAGTTTAATTATTACAACGGGAGGGCTTGGACCTACAGAAGATGATTTAACAAAAGAGACAGGTGCAGAATATTTTGATGAGGAATTAGTACTAGATGAAAGAGCATTAAAAAGAATAGAAAATTATTTTAACAAAGTTGGAAGAAAAATGACAGAGAACAATAGGAAGCAAGCTTTTGTTCCTAAAAATAGTACTATACTTTATAATGATAATGGTACAGCACCAGGAATTATTATAGAAAAAAATAATAAAATACTTGTTATGCTCCCTGGACCACCAAAGGAAACAGTACCTATGTTTGAACAGCAAGTAAAACCATATTTAGCAAAAAAACAGGAATATACTTTTGTATCCCGTGTGTTACGTATAGCAGGAGTAGGGGAAAGTAGTATGGAAACAATAGTAAAAGATTTAATTGATAGTCAAACAAATCCAAGTATTGCTCCCTATGCCAAAGATGCAGAATCTATATTGCGTATTACAGCAAAGGCAAAAGATAAACAGAAAGCAGAACAAATGATTGAGCCAGTAGCACAAGAGATATATCGTCGTTTTGGTAATGATATTTATGCGGAAGGCGAAACCAATATGCAAACAACTATTGCGAAACTTTTAATTGATAAACAAAAGACGATTGCTACAGCAGAATCCTGTACAGGGGGAGCAATCGCATCTGCATTAGTAGAATATGCAGGTATTTCTTCTACTTTTATAGATGGCTGTGTAACATATTCTAATGCGTCAAAACAAAATAGATTAGGTGTAAAATCAGAAACGTTACAAAAATATGGTGCAGTAAGTCCACAAACAGCTATTGAAATGGCAGAGGGTGCAGCAAAAACTGCAGGTGCAAATATTGGACTTTCTACAACAGGTGTTGCAGGTCCAGATGGTGGGACAGAACAAAAACCAGTTGGATTGGTTTATATTGGATTAACAATAGATGGTGTGACAACTGTAAAAGAATGTCATTTTGTGGGAAATAGAGAAAAAATACGTGTTAGAGCTGTTTATACTGCATTGGATTATTTAAGAAGGGAATTATTGAAATGAGTCAATATAAGGGTGATTTCTTTTTATTGATTGCGGCTATGATAGGCGGTTTAGGATTTGTATTTATAAAATATCTTTTGGAATGGCATTTTACACCTTTTCAGATTATTGCAGGACGATTTTTGATAGCAACATTGTTTTTATATGTGATTTATCACAAAGAATTACGTCAAATTACAATACAAGAATGGAAATATGGTAGTATATTGGGTATACTTTTGTTTTTACTTTTTGTATTGATGACATTAGGACTGCAATATACAACACCTTCTGTAAATGCTTTTTTGACTTGTTTACCAGCGGTTATTGTTCCTTTTATACTTTGGGGCGTATTCCATACCATGCCAGATAGAATGAACTTCATTACGGCAACTATGACAATGGTAGGGGTTGCATTGCTTTCTGGTGCAAATGGTATAGAGGGTGGTATTGGTATCGTATTATCATTAGGTGCTTCTATAGCGTTTGCATTTCAAATGGCTTTTATGGACAGATTTTTAAAAAAAGGGAATGCATTACATTTAGCATTAGTAGAACATACTATTGTATTAACATTATCGTCAATATTGGCAGTGCGGCAAAATGCAGATGTTCCTAATATTACATTTTCTATTTTAAAATATTTTTTGCTTTTGGGTATATTTTGCACAGGAACATATTTTGTATTACAAAGTTTGGGACAGCAATATACAAAACCTTCTAAAGCTGCAATTATATTGACATTGGAATCCGTTTTTGCTTGTTTTGCTTCTGCTGTATTATATGGAGAAAGATTAAATATAAGAGGATATTTAGGTTGTATCGTAATATTTTGTGCATTGATTTTAACAGAATTAAAGCCAAAGCAAAAAATGATAGAAAACAATAGTTGACGAAAATATAGTTTTGATTTATAATTAGAACATAAGTTCGTATTTTTGATAATAGAAAGGTGGCTTTATATTATGGCAGATAAAAAAGGTGCAAAAAAATTTGAGGAGATTAGACCAGAAGATAAAGGAAAAGCATTAGAAGCAGCACTTGCTTATATTGAAAAACAATTTGGAAAAGGTGCTGTTATGAAATTAGGTGACAGTTCTGCAAAAATGAGTGTGGAAGTGATACCCACTGGATCATTAAGTCTTGATATTGCATTAGGAGTGGGAGGTATTCCAAAAGGCAGAATTATAGAGGTATATGGTCCAGAATCTTCTGGTAAAACAACGATTGCATTGCATATGGTTGCAGAAGTACAAAAACAAGGCGGTATTGCAGGATATATTGATGCAGAGCATGCCATGGACCCTGTATATGCAAAAGCATTAGGTGTAGATATTGACAATTTATATATTTCACAGCCAGATGATGGAGAGCAAGCACTTGAAATAGCAGAAACAATGGTAAGAAGTGGCGCAATGGATATTGTGATTGTGGATTCTGTTGCTGCTCTTGTACCTCGTGCCGAAATACAGGGAGAAATGGGCGACTCTCATATGGGATTACAAGCAAGGCTGATGTCACAAGCGTTAAGAAAATTGACAGGTATTACAAATAAATCAAAATGCTCTGTTATATTTATCAATCAGCTTCGTGAAAAAATTGGTTTGACATTTGGAAATCCTGAAACAACAACAGGTGGTAGAGCATTAAAATTTTATGCTTCTGTTCGTATTGATATTAGAAAAGCAGATGCATTAAAACAAGGTGATGCTGTTGTTGGAAATCGTACAAAAGTAAAAATTGCCAAAAATAAAGTTGCACCTCCTTTTAAAACAGCAGAATTTGATATTATGTATGGACAGGGTGTTTCAAAAGAAGGAGATATATTAGATTTGGCTGTGGAAATTGATGTTGTAAATAAGAGCGGAGCATGGTATTCTTATAAAGAAACACGTATTGGACAAGGCAGAGAAAATGCTAAAATTTATTTAAAAGAACACCCAGAAGAATGTCAGGAGATTGAAAAAGAAGTTAGAAAATATTATAATTTACCTATAAACGAAGAAGAAATGATGGCAGAGTCAAAAGAAAAGGAAAATATGCCTCCTGAATTAGATGAAGAAGATGATATGACAGAATAATAACATCATTTTTGTAACATCATATTGTTGTATACAAAAAATATTTATTTTAATAGTTAAGTTTATAAAATAGTTTTACAAATACAATATATTATCTACACCCTCCTTAATTGTAAGGCGGGTGTTAGATTGTAAAAAGAGGTTCTTTTTTATAAAAGATATCAGCGTTTTCTTTTATCTGTTTTTTATGTGTGATGATATTAATTTATATGAGAAAGCGGTGGGGAAAATTGAAAAAAATAAGTATTGTATTATTGGCTATATTTTTGTGTGTTTTTGGTGCAGGTTGTGGCATGAAACAAAAAGTAAAAGATTTTGCTACAGAATGGAAAGCAGATGGCAGAGAATATGGTAAAGAAAAAACATTTTCTAAAGATGATACAGTAGAAACAGCGTTTTTTAAAGTAAAAGTGAATAGTATTACAACAGAAGATGAAATTGAGGGCTATGTGCCAGAAGATAAAGCACATCAATTTATTGTTGCAAATATAACAGTAGAAAATACATATGAAGATTTTGAAAGTATTACAATGTTTTGTGATGATTTTGAATTGACATGGGAAACATTAGGTGATGAAACAACATTTCCAGAATATCAATTTTATGAGGAACAATTACCAGACAGTTATGAATTAAAATATGGCGAAAGCAAAACAGGAAATTTAATATTTATTACACCTAGAGATATGACAGATTATCGTATGAAATATTATGAGGTGTGGGATGACAATTTTATAGGAAATACATATTATATTAATTTTTCGACAAAATAAATAAAAAACAAATAAGAGCAGTATATGTAAGTTTTAGACTGTAAGCAGGTAAATACCTGCTTTTATTTGTATCTATTTATGATAAATATAACAAATGGATTTTATTAAATCATTTTATATGGTGTAAATAAGGAAGTGAAAATGATTTGATTATTACAGCAATTACACAGCAAAAAAATAATAAAGACAGATATTCAGTATTTATAGATGATAATTTCGCTTTTGGTTTAATTATGCAAGATATTGTTTATTTTAAATTGAAACAGGGAGAAGAAATTTCACAGGAAAAGTATAATTTTATACAAAATGAATTGATTTATATACAAGCACAAGATATAGCATTACATTATATAGCTTATAAAATGAGAACAGAGCAGGAAGTACGTAAAAAATTATTTGAAAAAGAGTATACAGAATATATAATAGAACGTGTTATACATTTTTTAATAGAATATCATTATATAGATGACATGAAATATTGTAAGAGTTATATTAAACAGCGTTTACAATATAATCCTAAAGGCGTGTATATATTAAAAATGGAGTTAAAACAAAGAGGGATTAAACAAAGTATAATTGATAAGGCGATTGAGAATTCAGATATAGATGAATTGAATGATGCTATAAAATTACTTCAAAAAAAATGTTTATATTTGGACGATATTGATGAAAAAAATAAAAAAAGACTGTTTGCATTTTTACAGCGTAGAGGATATTCCTATGATATAATAAAAGAAGCCTTTGCATATGTTACAAAAAATGAATGAGTAAAATAAATGTGAGAGGTGGAAAGGATTTGATAAGCTATGGCTTTTTATATTGGAGAAATTATAAAATTAAGACGGGAATTTCAAGAGGCACATCAAAACAAAGAACATATGGAGGCAATTGCACTAGGTAAAAAAATATATGATTTATATAATGAAAATAATGATTGTAATACAATGGAATATGCAAATGATGTAAATAATTTGGCGATTGCTTTTGATGATGTTTGTATGTATGAAAAAGCACAAAAATATTATAAAGAGGCAGCAGAATTAAAAAAAGAAATTGGAGGGGAATGTAGTTCGTATGGTGATACATTAAATAATTTAGCAATCACATATAGCAATACGGCGAAATATGAAGAAGCAGTAGCACTGCAAAAAAAAGTATTAGAAATTAGAGATAGACTACTTGGAAGAGGACATGAAGATTATGTAGCAAGTTTGTATAATTTAGGTAATGCCTATGAAGATATGAAACAATATGACAAGGCAATAGAAATGCATAATAAAGCACTTTTAAAAGGACAGAGATTAAATACTGTTTCAAAAATGGATTTGGTAGATATTTTAACTAGTTTAGGACGTTCTTATGAAAAACAAGGAAATTATAAAAAAGCAGAAAAAGTGCTGAAAAGGTCTTTGGATATGTTAAAAGTGGAAAAAGGAGAAGATAGTCATTATTATATGATGAATCTTTTGCGTATAGCAACAGTATATGAAAAAGCCGGTTTAATTGAAAAAGCTGCTTATAGCTATGAAAAGTCAATGAAAATCAGAAAAAAAATTACAACGGAAAGCCACTTAGAAAATGTTACGAATTTGAATAATCTTGCAGCATTGTATACAAGAAAAGGTGATTATACACATTCTCTTGAGATACATCAAAAAGTGATGTCTATTGTAAAAAATCTGTTGGGAGAATATCATACATTTTATGCAGAATGTTTAAACCATATTGCTATGGACTATTGTGGTTTAAAAGATTATAAAAAGGCACTACAGTTAAATGATATGTCATTAGAACTCAAAAAGCAACTTATGGGTGAAAAACATGGGCAGTATGTAATAGGAATATTGACAAAAGGCACTATATTAGACCAAAAGGGTGATTATGATGAGGCATTAGAATGTTATCAAAAAGCATTAGATATGAGAAATGAATTATGTCAAGAAAAAAGTATTGCCTGCGCAGATACTATGCTTGCTATGGCAAGAGTATATTCTCATAAGGGAGATATAAAAAGTGCAGAAGAATATTTATTAGAAAGTAGAAAATTAAGAAAAGAATTAAATGAAATAAAAGACAGTGCTTATATATTAAATTTAGAAATGCTTGCAGAATTATATTATGCTCAAAAAGAAATAAAAAAAGGAATACTTGTATGTAAAGAAGCACTTGAGATACAAAAAAAATTGTATGGAGAAAATCATCCTTATTATGCAAGAATGCTAGTACATTTAGGCAAATTGTATGCTGAAACAGAACAGAAACAATTTGCATTGGAAATACTCCAAAAAGTGATTACCATAGAAGAGGAAACATTAGGGGAAGAAAATGAAAGATATAAAAAGAATTTAAAAGTATTAGCAAAAGTGTCTTATACACTAGCAAACTATGAATTGTCTATGCAATGCTGGGAAAAGCTTTATAATATGAATTTTGAAGAAACACCTGAAAAAAGATTTGAATCTGCAAAAATGGAAATTTGGTTAGCAAGTTGTTGTTTACAGATGGATAATATTTCAAAAGCGAAGGCATATTATGAAAAAGCAATGGAGAAAAAGGAAAATTGTGGTGTACTTCCTGACAAAGAATGGGGACTTATGATAAAAACATTTTTGCTTGCTTTGGCAAAAAAAAATGAACAAAAAATTCATATGGAAAAAATGAAACAATTAGAACAAACAGAGCAAAAATGTAAAAAACAAAAAAGAGAATTGAGTTTTGAAGAACAAGAAAAAGATTTGTTGTATTGTTATGAACAAAACATCTCAAAATTTGGTGAAAATGATATATGTACATTAGAATATTGTATAAAATTAGGAGATTTTTACGGAGAGGCAGGAATGTATGATAAAGCGTTTGTTTGGCTGGATAGAGCAGAAAAACAAGGCGAAGGGGAAATATATGCGCAGGCACTCAGAAAAATAGCAATATTATATCTTTTAACAAAAAATTATGAAAAAGCATTTGAAAAACTAACACATGCTATACAATATCAAGAAACATATGGCTCTGAAAAAGGAGAAGAATATTGTATATTGATGGGACTGATGGGAGATTTTTATTTTGCAATTAAAAATATAGAACAGTCATTTCATTATTATGAAATATGGCATAAACTTTTTGGAGGAAAAATATTTAAAAATCAGCTTTATTTGGAAAGAATACAGAGAATGGGTGCTGTGCTGGAAAAAATGAAAAAGAGAGAAATTGCAAACACTTATTATAAAGAAGCTGTGAAATATATTAAAAAAGAACAAGGAGAAAGTTTAGCATTAGCAAGGGCATTACTGAAATTAGGCGAAAATCTCCTCAAATTAGATAAAAAAAGTGAAGAAGGACAAAAATATATAGAACAAGCAATTAGTATATTTGAAACGGAAAAAGGTAAACAAAGTAAGTCATATGGTAAACTGATGAGTAAATTAGGTAATTTATATGTTTTATTAGGTAAAACAGAACAAGGTATAGCATTTTTAGAACAATGCTATCAAATACAATGTGATTATGAAGAATCAAAAATATTAAGCAAAAAGGGATATGAAACATTATTAAAATATCTAAAAGAAAATAAATATACTGAAAAGTATCAGCTTATGAAACAGAGAAAACCTCTTTATTGATATATGAAATTTTCACTAAAAAATTTTATATAGAAAGTATTGACAGAAATGTTTGCTTATGATACTATAACGAAGTATGTTCAGCCGCACGGAGAGGTTGTAAATTCTGAAAAGAATACCATATTCGGCGAGTTTAGTGATGAGGAGGTGTACAAGAAATGTACGCAATTATTGAAACAGGTGGAAAGCAATATAAAGTAACAGAAGGCGATGTAATTACAGTAGAAAAACTTGCTGTGGAACAAGGACAGCAATATGATTTTGATAAAGTAATTATGGTTGCAAAAGAAAATGATGTAACAGTAGGTGCGCCTTATGTTGCTGGTGCAAAGGTGTCTGCTTCTGTTTTAGGTGAAGGCAAACATAAAAAAGTTGTGGTTTATAAATATAAATCAAAAAAAGGATTCCACAAGAAAAAAGGACACAGACAACCTTTTACAAAATTACAAATTCAATCTATATCATTATAATAAACATGATAAATATAGTATTATATCATAACAGTGAAAAACAGCTTTGCGGATATCATATTTCTGGACATGCAGGATTTGCACAAAAAGGAGAGGATATTGTTTGTTCTGCTGTATCTATATTAAGTATCAATACAATCAATGCGATAGAGCAACTAACAGATACTGCTTTTTTATGTGATGCTGATGAACAGAAAGGTGGTTATTTGAAAGTAATGCTTTCTGATATGAAAAAAGGAATTTACTGCCATGATGCAGAAATTTTGTTAAAAGCAATGGCTATGGGATTAGAAGAATTATCAAAACAATATAAAAAATATATCCGATTACAATATGAGGAGGTGTAATAATATGTTGAAATGTAACCTTCAATTTTTCGCTCATAAAAAAGGTGTTGGTTCTACAAGAAACGGACGTGACTCTAAAGCAAAAAGACTTGGCGCAAAACGTGCTGATGGTCAAATTGTAAGAGCTGGAAACATTTTATATACACAAAGAGGAACAAAAATACATCCTGGTGTAAATGTAGGTAAAGGCGGAAACGATACACTTTTTGCATTAGTAGATGGTCGTGTAAGCTATGAAAGAAAAGGCAGAGATAAAAAACAAGTTTCTGTATATCCAGTGGATTTAGCAGTAGCTGAATAATAGAGAAAATAGAGGGGCTTCAAATGACGAACATTTGAAGCCCTATTTTTCATATTTTTGATTATGATGATATTGTTTATTGCTCATTATAAAGGGAAAAAATAAATATAAAATAAAAGAGGTGATGAAATGTTTGTAGATAGAGTTAAAATTCATATTAAAGGTGGTAATGGCGGTAATGGTATGGTTTCATTTTATAGAGCGAAATATATTACGCACGGTGGTCCAGATGGCGGTGACGGCGGTCGTGGAGGCGATGTAATATTTGTAGGTGACAGTAGTATGAATACGCTTATGGATTTTAGATATAAACGCTCTTTTAAAGCAGAAAATGGACAAGACGGAGGAAAATTAAATTGTTTTGGTAAAAGTGGTAATGATGTTGTAATTAAAGTTCCTGTGGGTACTGTAATAAGAGAGGCAAACAGCAATCAAATTATGGCTGATATTACAAAACATGGAGAACAAAAAATTATTATAAAAGGCGGAAAAGGCGGAAAAGGAAATCAACATTTTGCTACGGCAACAAGACAAGCACCTCGTTATGCAGAACGTGGACAGACAGCGAAAGAATATGATGTGATATTAGAATTAAAATTGATTGCAGATGTAGGATTGATTGGTTTTCCTAATGTAGGAAAATCAACGATATTATCTATGGTAACAAATGCCAATCCTAAAATTGCCAATTATCATTTTACAACATTAGCACCTAATTTAGGTGTTGTGCAAAGTAGAATAGGGGAGGATTTTGTTTTAGCGGATATTCCAGGGCTTGTGGAAGGAGCAAGTGAAGGTATAGGACTAGGACATGAATTTTTACGCCATGTGGAAAGAACAAAAGTATTGATTCATGTTGTAGACGCAGCGGCATTGGAAGGCGATGACCCTGTTGAAAATTTTAAAAAGATTAATCAAGAACTGATGGAATATAATCCAGAACTTATGAAACGTCCTCAGGTCATTGCAGCAAATAAAACAGATATTCCAGATGCAGAAAAAAATGTTATTCGATTAAAACAGGCATATGAGAAAGAAGGATATCAAGTATTTTCCATTTCTGCTGCAACGAATAAAGGACTTGATGAAATGCTTGAAGCAGTAGCAAAAATATTAAAAGAATATCCAGAGGATATTATATTTGAACAGGAATATGAAGAATATCAAGAAGTGGAAGTGGATAAAGAACCATTTACAATAGAAGTATATGATAATAATTATTATATTGTAACAGGTACAGGCGTTGAAAAAATGATAGGCTATACTAATATTGATACAGAAAAAGGATTTGCTTTTTTCCAAAGATATTTAAGAGAAAAGGGCATTATAGAGGCATTGGAACAGAAAGGCATAAAAGAAGGAGATACTGTAAAAATATATGGCTTGGAATTTGACTATTATAAATAAGTTTTGTAAAATGCTATATAATATGAAAATTGTTTGATATAATAATAAAAATGAGTACGAAATACTTTTTGTTAGAGCAAATTTGTAAAGCAAAATAGTAATATGGAGGAAGTAATATGTTAACAAGTAAACAGAGAGCCTATTTAAGAAGTATGGCGAATGGTTTGGATACGATATTTCAAATAGGTAAATCTGGTATTACGCCAGAAATAAGAGATGCTGTGGATAAAGCACTAGAAGCAAGAGAACTGATAAAAATGAATGTATTGGATAATACTATGATAGGAGCAAAAGAGGCTGCTGGTATATTGGCAGATAGAACAGGAGCAGATGTTGTGCAGATAATAGGTAATCGTTTTGTTTTATTTCGTGTGTCCAAAAAGAAGCCAGTAATAGAATTGCCTAAATAATGGAAAGAGTGTAATTTTTATGAGAAGTGATATAGAAAATTTTAAAAACTGTAAAAGTATTGCTATTATGGGAGGAACATTTGACCCAATACATTATGGGCATTTGGCAACAGCGGAAGCGGTTCGCCATAGGTTTAAAGTAGATAAAGTAATATTTATGCCTACAGGTAATCCTGCACATAAATCTGATAGAAAAGTGACACATCATGAGCATAGATATTTAATGACAGTATTAGCGACAATGAGAAATGAAAATTTTGATGTATCACGTATTGAAATTGAACGCCCTGGAAAAACATATACTGTAGATACTATTGCAGAATTAAAAAAAATGTGTCCACCAGATGCAAGATTATATTTTATTACAGGAGCAGACGCAATACATCAAATTTTTACATGGAAAAATGCAGAATTATTATTAAAAATGTGTGATTTTGTTGCAGTCACTCGTTCAGGATATGGGAAAAATAAATTGTTTGATGAAATAACCGAAATTAGAGATAAATTTGCTAGTAGAGTACATTATATGGAAGTGCCAGGATTAGAGATTTCGTCTTCTGATATTAGAAAGCGTGTGCAAAGTGGTGTACCAATAAAATATCTTGTACCCCAAGAGGTAGAGGATTATATTTATAAATTTGGCTTGTATGAAAATGGAACAGAAAAAGAGGTAAAATTTATGCTGACAACAGATGTTATGAAAGAAAAATTACAATCTGCTCTGTCTGTAAAAAGATATATTCATACTATGGGTGTAGCAGAAGAAGCAAAAAAATTAGCAGAAATTTATGGAACAACTCAAGACAGAAAAAAAGCAGAAGTGGCAGGGCTTTTGCATGACTGTGCTAAAAATTATCCTAATGATTTAAAAATAAGATTATGCAAAGAATATCATGTACCATTAGATGATGTTTTAAAAGAGCAAAAGGATTTAATACACCCCTTTTTAGGAGCAGAAATTGCAAAAAGAGAGTATTTAATAGATGATGAAGATATTTTAAATGCTATTCGATATCATACAACAGGAAGAAAAGAAATGAGTTTGCTTGAAAAAATTATATTTTTAGCAGATTATATTGAACCAAATAGAGCAACTTTTGATGGATTGGAGGAGGCAAGGAGACTTTCTTATTTAGATTTAGATATGGCAATGCGATATACATTGGAACATACCATAAATTATGTAAAACAAAGAAATATGAAATTGCACCCCCTTTCATTAGAGGCATTAGAATATTTTAGAAATAAATAAAGGAGGAAATACTATGGAAGTAGTAGAAATTGCAAAAATTGCACAGGCAGCATTGGAAGATAAAATGGGAGAAGATATTAAAGTATTAGATTTAAGAGGGATTTCTAATATTGCAGATTATTTTGTAATTGCCAGCGGAAATAATGTAAATCATTTAAGAGCAATGGCAGATGAAGTGGAGCAAAAGCTGTTTAAGGCAGGTGTCAAATTACACCATTCAGAAGGATATACTGTTGCCACATGGATACTTTTAGATTTTGGAAGTGTGTTAATACATTTGTTTAATAAAGAGCAAAGAGAATTTTATAGTTTAGACCATCTTTGGGGAGATGCAAAAAATGTATAATATGATTTTATAATAAATCAAAAAGCAGGGAATATATTCCCTGCTTTATCATTGATTAGGAACGCTTATTTGCTCTTTTATTTAAACCAGCTTGTCTTTCGTTGGATTGTTTTAACCAGTCTTTCATTTTATCTTCAAAATCAGAAGGTACAGCCTGTGGTTTAAAATAATCATCAGCTGGACGAATTGTTCTGTTTTCATAATTTGATTTTTGCTCTTTTGAGCGAAGTTTTTTTTCAAAATGTGCTGGCTTTGTTGTTTTAGGTGAAGAAGGAAGTGCCTCACGCATAGAAAGAGAAATTTTATTTGAGGCTTCATCTATGGATAAAACTTTAACTTTTACAATATCACCAACAGAAACGTGCTCGTTTATATCTTGTACAAAACTATTTGCTACTTGTGAAATGTGAACTAACCCTTGCGTTTTATCGCCTAATGAAACAATAGCACCAAAGGGTTTGATGCGTAATACTTTACCCTCAACAATAGTACCAACCTGAACTTTTTCTGACATTAAATTTTACACTCCCATTCGATTAATCATAGTTTTGATATTGAAATTATTGCACAGTGTTGATTGAAGAAAATAGAAATATGAAATTTTTTGAAAAAATATTTATCTGATAAAATAATATTATTTACAGACACTATCAAAAATTCCTTTATTTTCTATTCATTTACCGTAACAAGTATAACACAATTTATATGAAAATACAAATTATTTTGTATACTTTTTTGGAGGAAAACAGATGAAAAAAAATGATAAAATAATAGTAAATATAGAAGAAGTATTATTCCCTAATAAAGGTATTGGATATGTAGAGGGACAAAAAATAATTGTAAAAAATGTTTTGCCAAAACAAAAGGTATTAGCACGCATTACAAAAAAAAGGAGTAGTGGCTTAGAGGGTGTTGTAGAAGAAATATTGGAACAATCTCCTTTTGCACAACAGTCAGAGTGTACTCATTTTTCAGTTTGTGGAGGCTGTACTTATCAAGATATGACAATAGAATCTGAAAATGATATGAAACAAAAACAAGTAATGCATTTGTTGGAACAGGCAGGTATCTTTGTAGAAAGTTGGGAAGGAATCATTTCCTCTCCAAAACAAAAAGCATATCGTAATAAATGTGAATTTTCATTTGGAGATGAGCAAAAAGATGGTGCTTTAGCATTAGGTATGAGAAAAAGACAAAGTTATTATGAAGTAGTAACATTAACAGACTGTAATATTATAGACAAAGATTATATTGATATAATAGGTGTAACAGTGTCCTTTTTTCAAAAGAGAAATGTGCCTTTTTATCATAAATCACGTCATGATGGTGTTTTGAGGCATTTGGTTGTAAGAAAGGCAGAGGCAACAGGAGAAATATTGGTTAATTTAGTTACTACATCAGAAATTTGTTTTTCATTGGAAGAATATAAGCAAATGCTTTTAGAATTAGCATTACAGGGAAATATTTGTGGTGTACTACATACTCAAAATGATGGTTTAGCGGATATTGTAAAAAGTGAACAAACAACAATATTATATGGTAGAGATTATTTTATAGAAAAATTGTTTGATTTAGAATTTAAAGTGTCTGCATTTTCATTTTTTCAAACAAATACAAAATGTGCAGAAAAATTATATAATATTGTCAAAGAATTTGCAGGAGATTTAAAAAATAAAATTGTGTTTGATTTGTATTGTGGTACAGGTACGATTGCTCAAATTATTGCAAAATATGCTCAGAAGGTAATAGGGATTGAATTAGTAGAAGAAGCAGTTAACGCTGCAAATGAAAATGCAAAAAGAAATGGATTATCAAATTGTGAATTTATTGCAGGAGATGTGCTGAAAAAAATAGAAGAACTAGTCCAAAAGCCAGATGTCATTATATTAGACCCACCAAGAGATGGTATACATACCAAGGCTATTGATAAAATTATTCACTTTGGTGCGCCTGAGATTATTTATGTTTCTTGTAAACCAACTTCTTTAGCAAGAGATTTGCAAATTTTTCAACAAAATGGTTATGTTGTAAAAAGAGTAAAACTGATTAATCAATTTCCTAGAACAGTTCACGTAGAAACGGTTGTAAAACTTTGTTTAAAAAATGATGTTTTAGATTGCTAAAAAATATAAAAAATGCTGAATATTGATTTTATATTCAGCATTTTTTAAATACAAATAAAATAATATTTATATAAAAAATGTAGAGATTTTTTATAAAAGTAATTGACTTAAAGTTCACTTTAAGTAGTATAATGGTAATAACTATATTGTAACATAAAACGGAAGATAAAGAGGAGGAAAAGTAATGGTTTATAAAAATTTTAAAAACTTAAAACTTTCAGCATTAGGTATGGGCTGTATGCGTTTGCCAGTTATTGATAATAATGACAGCAATATTGATGAACAAAAAACAGCAGAAATGGTTGCATATGCCATGAAAAATGGTATTAATTATTATGATACTGCTTGGGGTTATCATAATGGCAACTCAGAAATTGTTATGGGAAATGTTTTAAGTAAATATCCTCGTGAAAATTATTATTTAGCAACGAAATTTCCAGGCTATGATATTTCTAATATGGATAAAGTAGAACAAATATTTGAAAAACAACTTGAAAAGTGCCAAGTGGAATATTTTGATTTCTATTTATTTCATAATGTATGCGAAATGAATATTGATGCCTATTTAGATGAACAATATAAAATATTTGAATATTTGATGAAACAAAAACAAAATGGACGTATTCGACATTTGGGTTTTTCTGCTCATGGAAGTTATGATATTATGAGAAGATTTTTAGAAAAATATGGAGAAAGTATGGAATTTTGTCAAATACAATTAAATTATATTGATTGGACATTTCAAAATGCAAAATCAAAAATAGAACTTTTAAATCAATATCATATTCCAGTGTGGGTAATGGAACCTTTGAGGGGTGGAAAAATTGCTAATTTAACGAAGCAAGATATTCAAAAATTGAATACATATAGAGAAAATACCAGCGCAGTAGAATGGGCATTCCGATTTTTGCAGACACTTCCAGAAGTAACAATGATACTTTCTGGTATGTCTAATTTAGAACAGTTAAAACAAAATATTGAAACATTCCAAACAGAAAAAACACTCCAAAAAAATGAAATGGATGCATTACTTGCTATTGCAGATGGTATATTAAATGGAAAATTACCTTGTACATCATGCCGTTACTGTACAAGCCATTGCCCTCAACAATTAGATATTCCAAGACTTTTGGAACTTTATAATGAACATACCTTTACAGGAGGCGGATTTATTGCACCTATGATAATGGCAACAATACCAAAAGAAAAACAACCTAGTGCTTGTGTTGGTTGTAGAAGTTGCGAAGCAGTATGTCCTCAGCAAATTAAAATATCAGAAGCAATGTCAGACTTTGCATCAAAATTAAATGGATAATCATTTTGATATAAAATAATATAATTAAGGAGATAAAATATATGAAAGTTTTATTAATAAATGGAAGTCCTCACAATAGTGGCAGTGGTTTTACGGCATTAATGGAAATGGAAAAGGTGTTTCAAAAAAATGATATAGAAACAGAAATGATACATATTGGAAATCAGGCAATAACAGGTTGTATGGCTTGTAGTTATTGTATAAAACATGGCAAATGTATCATTGATGATATTGTAAATGAAACTGCGCCAAAATTTGAAAATGCAGATGGTATTGTGGTATCTAGTCCTGTATATTATGCTTCTGCAAATGCTACATTAATTGCATATTTAGACAGACTATTTTACAGTACGCATTTTGACAAAACAATGAAGGTAGGAGCAAGTGTTGTAACTGCAAGGAGAGGTGGATTATCCTCTACATTTGATGAATTAAATAAGTATTTTACAATATCTGGTATGCCGGTAGCATCTGGGCAATATTGGAATAGTTTGCATGGCAATCATGCACAAGAGGCACAGCAAGATAAGGAAGGACTGCAAAGTATGCGTGTGTTAGCTGAAAATATGAGTTTTTTAATCAAAAGTATTGCTTTGGGAAAACAAAAATATGGATTACCTCAAAAAGAAGAAAGAATTACAACAAATTTTATAAGATGATACAAAATAACAGGGCAGGAAAAGAATTCCTGCTTTGTTTATTAAAATATGTTTTACAAATACATTGTAATAAGGAGATATTTTATGCGTTATAGAAAAATTGGTAAAACAGCATTAGAAGTCAGTGAAATTGGTTTAGGCTGTGAAGGTTTTTTGAATAAAGATGATGGTTTTACAAATGAGATGTTTGCACTTGCTTTGGAACATGGTATAAACTGCATGGATTTATATAGTCCAAATCCAGAATTACATAAACGTATAGGGAATATCATTCATAAGCAAAGAAAAAATTTTATTATACAAGGACATTTATGTACAATATGGCAAAATGAACAATATAAAGCAACACGAAATATCAATGAAGCAAAATCGGCTTTTGAGGCATTACTCCGAAATTTGAATACAGATTATATTGATATTGGTATGATTCACTATGTAGATTCTCAAAAAACTTGGAGTCAGATTGCAAACGGAAAAATTATGCAATATGCTTTGGAATTAAAAAAGCAAGGAAAAATTCGCTATATTGGTATGAGTAGTCATAATCCTATTGTTGCATTGGAGGCTGTAAAAAGCAGATTGATAGAAGTACTTATGTTTAGTGTAAATGCTTGTTATGATTTGCTTCCAGGAGATGAAGATTGTGAAAATTTGTGGGCAGAGGAAAGTTATAAAAAACCGCTTTTTAATATTGATCCAAAAAGAGAAGAACTTTATGAAACCTGTCAGCGCTTGGGAGTAGGTATTACTGTTATGAAAGCATTTGGAGGAGGAGATTTACTTTCTGAGTACTCACCTGCGGGAAAAGCAATGACACCAGCACAATGTATTCATTATGCATTAACACGCCCAGCGGTATCAACTGTATTCTCTGGTGTACGTTCCATAGAGGATTTAAAAAAATCTTTGCATTATGAATATGCTTCTGACAATGAAAAAGATTATGCTTCTGTTTTTGCTGAGTTTGATAATATGACATGGCAGGGACATTGTATGTATTGTGGACATTGTGCACCTTGTCCAAAACATATTGATGTAGCTTCTGTTATGAAATTTTTAAATTTAGCAAAAGCGCAAAATAGTATTCCTGAAACAGTTTATGAGCATTATATGGCTTTAGAATCAAAAGCAGATGATTGTATTGCTTGTGGAGTTTGTGAAAAGCGTTGTCCTTTTGGTGTATCTATTGTAGAAAATATGAAAGAGGCAAAAAAATTGTTTGGAATGTAAATATTATTTGAAAATAATGACATTATAATCATATAAAATATCTACTATTTATTTCATAAATAATATTTTGTTATTACATGATTTTTGTGTATACTTTACTATTTTTAGCAATATTCATTTACAATATATAACAATTTTGATATAATAATATAAAAAGTAATATTATTATAAAAGTATTAGAGATGAGCAAAACTCAAAAAACAAAAAGACAAAATAGCAAAGAAAATCAAGAAAAATCAAAAAGTGTCTCATAAAGGCATAATAAA
>OFHA01000170.1_pt1 | contig 58364 bp, 52 predicted proteins | sample 1521891 | NCBI WGS metagenome assembly OFHA01 (sample SAMEA3504089, study PRJEB24116) | mouse gut metagenome | biome: mouse gut; feature: mouse-associated habitat; material: faeces | place: Denmark | collected 2011
CCGTATTTGCTTCCGTTGCAATCCATCGTCCAAATCCCCTTCCACCTGTCCATTGACAATGTTTAAAAACCTATGCTCCGCCATGCTGCTTTCAGACTGCATGGAGGTTTTTAAGGGAAATATCCAGAATCGGCGCAGAATGTGTCAATGCCCCGCTGGAAATATAGTCCACCCCAAGGGAGATATAATGCCCTATATTTTCCTTCGTCACATTGCCGGAGCATTCAATCTCTGCTTTCCCGCCAATGGCAGCAATGGCCTCCTGCATTTCTTCCACGCCCATATTGTCCAGCATGATAATATCTGCCCCTGCTTCCAGGGCATCTTTTACCATTTTTACTGTTTCACATTCTACCTCAATCTTACGGACAAAGGGCGCATACTCTTTCGCCATGGCTATGGCTTCCTTTACGCCCCCTGCCGCCCCGATATGGTTGTCTTTCAGCAAAATCCCATCGGAAAGGTTATAACGGTGGTTATAGCCGCCGCCCACCTTCACAGAATATTTTTCAAAAATGCGCATATTGGGGGTAGTTTTTCTGGTATCCAGCAGCTTCACCTTGCTCCCTTCCAGCAAGGACGCAATGGAATTGGTATAAGTTGCAATCCCGCTCATGCGCTGCAGGAAATTAAGCGCCGTCCGCTCCCCGGACAGAATCGCGCGGATATCGCCGGAAATTGTCCCGATTAAATCGCCTTTTTTCACCTTGTCCCCATCTGAAAAATGGAATTCCACGGCAACGTCCCCGTCCAGCAGTTCAAACACCCGCCGGAATACATACAGCCCCGCAAGGACGCCGTCCTGCTTGCAAATCAGTTGGGCTTCCCCTTTCTGTGCCTTACGCATCACTGCATTTGTGGTAACATCCTCGCTGGAAATGTCCTCACGCAGCGCTTGCAGTATCAGTTCATCCGCATTTAATCCCATTGTTATTTTATTGTCCATCTGTTTTCCTCATCCTCTCTATTTCCTGCTGCACCAGGGCTTTGTTTTCCTGCTGCAGTTTTTCTCTGTCATGGTACTTCCACGGCTGGAATAACCCCTCTGTGCCTGTCCGTCCACTGTGGCTGCCCGCTTCCCCTTTCTGCCCCACGGGCTTAAGGGCTGATGCAATGTCAAGGGCTGCCCTCCGTGCAAATACAAGGCTTTCCAGCAGGGAATTGCTTGCAAGGCGGTTGGCCCCATGCACGCCGTTGCAGCTTGTTTCCCCCACGGCATACAGGCATCCCATGGAGGTCCTTCCCTCCAAATCAGACTGGACGCCGCCCATGAAATAATGCTGCCCCGGCACCACTGGGATACATTCTTCCGCCACGTCATACCCTTCCTCCAGGCACCTTTGGTAAATATTAGGGAAATGGCTTAAAATATCCTCTTTTGGAATATGCTCCATAGAAAGCCAGACATAGGGCTTCCCGTCTTCTTCCATCTGTTTTTCAATAGCCGCCGTTACGATGTCCCTTGGCTGCAGCTCATCCACAAAACGTTCCATCCTGGCATTATACAATACCGCCCCTTCCCCCCGGACAGACTCGGAAATCAAAAACCTCCGGCCCGGTTTCACGGAATAAAGGGTAGTGGGATGTATCTGCACAAAATTCACATCCTGCAGCTTAACATGATGGCGCAGCGCAACAGCCAACCCATCCCCTGTCAGGTGGGCGAAATTTGTAGAATGGGGGTACAGCCCGCCAATGCCGCCGCAGGCAAGCACCGTCTGCTTTGCCCAGATAGGGAATATTCCCTCCTCTTTGCCTGTTCTGGCTTCGCTGGCATTACGGGCTGCCACAATCCCATAGCAAACATTGCCCTTGCAGAGCAAGTCAATCATTTCCGTCTGCTCATAAATGGAAATGTTCCCCCGCTTTTTTGCCTGCCCTAACAATTTCCCTGTAATTTCTTTCCCAGTAACGTCCTCGTGGAACAGGATTCTTGGCTTGGAATGGCCCCCTTCCCTTGTGTACGCCAGTTCCCCGTCCCTGCGCTCAAATTCTACGCCATATCCCAGCAGCAAATCGATAATCCCCCTGGAACTGCGTATCATCATTTCCACGGATTCCCGGTTGTTCCTGTAATGCCCTGCCTTCATGGTGTCCTCAAAATAGCTTTCATAGTCGTCTTCGGAACGCAGGACACAGATCCCGCCCTGTGCCAGAAAGGAATCGCTGTTTTCCGCGTCCTCTTTGGTAATCACTGTGATTTCCATGCTTTCCGGCAACTGCAGCGCACAGAACAGCCCGGCCGCCCCTGTGCCTACGATTACAACATCTGTTTCTTTTTCCATATCCCCACCTGCGTTTTTCTTTTCCATCTTAAGTTTGGGCATCCAAAAGGCTCCCGCCGCCTGAAAAGGGGCAACCATAAATTCTGGAGTCCCGCTCATGCCTTGCGCTTTTCCCTTCTGGATTAACCAATAAAATTCTACCATATCTGACACGAAATTTCTAGAGCGTGCCTGAAAATTCATTCCTACAATTTTCAGGCACGCTCTAGCCCATTACGGCCCAGCCCAGAATTTGCGCCTGCCGCAAAGGCCGTAAGAACATATCACTATGCCTGGAACCCGTTCCTGTAAAAGCCATGGCATCCTTTATTTCTTCACGCCCTTCCCGTCCCGGTTTGCCAGCCGCAGCCGGTGCAGGGCAATTTCCTTCTCCTTCACTTTTATGGTATGCTCCTCCGTCCCCAGCAGGAAGACGGCAAGCAGGCTGTCCTTCCCGTCAATTTTCATGCCCCGCACGCCAATGGCGCTTTTCTTCTTTTCCGGCACGTCTGAGGCTAGAAACCGCAGGAACATGTTTTTTTCGGTCTGCATGACAATGCTTTCTTCCTCTGTCCCTGCAAGGGGCTGGACCAGGAGCAGGGTTTCCCCTCCATTTAGCTTCGTGGCTGCCACAGTGCGTTTGGAAACGTCAAATTCTTCCCCTTTTACCTGTTTTAGCATCCCGCTGCTGCTTGCAAACAGAAGTTTTTTCCCCAGCAGGTTCCCCAGGCTGCTGACGCACAGCATGGCTTCCTCGTTGCTGTTATAATTGCTGATGTTGTCCAAGGGCGTCCCTTTGTCCCGGAATTTCCCATGGGGCAGGTCTATGGCCTTTACCGTGTGCAGCTGGCCTTTGTCCGTAAAAATGCACAGCTTGTCCGTGTTCATGCAGTGGATGACAAATTTATTCTCCCCGTCGGCAGCTTCCTTGTTCCGTTCATAGGTGGGCACGTCTATGGATTTCACATAGCCGAACCGGTCCATCAGAAGGACTACCGGCATTTCTTCTATTTTCTTTTCCTCATAGACGGCTTCCGCTGCATTTTCAATGGCGGTCTTGCGGGGCGTCCCATATTCCTTCTGGAACCGGTCCAGCTCCTTGATAATGGTTTTTGCCATCGCAGAACGGCTGCCCAGGATTTCCTCATATTTTGCAATATTGGAAAGGGTAGTGTTATGCTCTTTTAACAGGGCTTCAATTTCCAGCCCAATCAGCTTATAAAGGCGCATTTCCAAAATAGCTGTTGCCTGCCGCTCGGTAAAGCAAAGCTGCTTTGCATCGGCTTCGGAGCCTTTGTAGCGGAATTTAATTTTTTCCGTATTCCCATGCATCAGGCAGTCTTTGGCGTCCCGGATATTTTTAGAGCCGCGGAGGATTTCAATAATCAGGTCTATCACGTCGCATGCCTTGATTAAGCCCTCCTGGACTTCCTTTTTTTCCAGTTCCTTGGCAAGGAGGGTCTGGTATTTCCTCGTAGCCAGTTCATACTGGAAATCCACATGGTGGCGGATGATGGGCACAAGCCCCATGGTTTCCGGCCTGCCCCCTGCCACGGCAAGCATATTGACGCCAAACGTGTCCTCCAGCCTTGTTTTCTTGTAAAGCATGTTGCAGAGGTTCTCGGGGTCCGCGCCTTTTTTCAAATCCAGCACAATGCGGATGCCTTCCTTCGAGGACTGGTTGGAAATATCCACAATGTCGCTGGTCTTGCGGGTTTCCACCAGATGGTATACGTCCATCAGGAATTTCCCAATATTTGCCCCTACCATGGTGTAGGGGATTTCTGTAATCACCAGCCGCTGCCTCCCGCCTTTCCCCTGTTCCGTTTCCACTTTTCCGCGGATTTTAATTTTCCCTGCGCCAGTTTCATAAATGCTTTTCAGGTCCGACTGGTTCACCACAATCCCCCCAGTGGGGAAATCCGGCCCCTTGATGTACCCCATCAGTTCCTCCGTGGTAATGTCCGGGTTTTTCATGTAGGCCTTTACCCCGTCTATGACTTCGGAAAAATTATGGGGCGGGATGCTGGTTGCCATGCCTACGGCAATGCCTTCTGCCCCGTTGATTAAAAGGTTCGGAACTTTTACCGGGAGCACGGAAGGCTCCTGTTCCGTTTCGTCAAAATTTGGCACAAAATCCACCACGTTTTTGTCCAAGTCGGCAAGATAGGCTTCCTGGGTAATTTTCTGCAGCCGGGCTTCCGTGTAACGCATGGCCGCTGCCCCGTCCCCTTCTATGGAGCCGAAATTCCCATGGCCATCCACCAGAGGCAGGCCTTTCTTAAATTCCTGCGCCATCACCACCAGCGCTTCATAAATGGAGCTGTCCCCATGGGGGTGGTATTTACCCATAGTATCCCCTACGATACGGGCGCATTTCCGGTATGGCCTGTCGTAACGGATGCCAAGTTCATGCATGTCATAGAGGGTCCTTCGCTGCACTGGCTTCAGCCCGTCCCGCACATCCGGCAGCGCCCTTGTAATGATTACGCTCATGGCATAGTCAATATATGATTTCTGCATGATTTCTGAATATTCTGTACGGATAATCTGTTCCTTTTCCTGCATGGCATATCCTTTCTATATATCAAGCTCTGCGTCATGGGCGTGCTCATGGATAAATTCCCGCCGCGGCGGCACTTCTGTGCCCATCAGCAGTTCCGTCACGTCTGACGCCATCCTTGCATCCTCAATCTCCACTTGTTTTAAAATCCGGGTTTCCGGGTTTAAGGTAGTTTCCCAAAGCTGGTCTGCGTCCATTTCCCCCAAGCCCTTGTACCGCTGGAGGGTAAAGGGGCCTTTATGCCTTTTCCTGTATTTTTCCAGAGCAACGTCATCGTAAAGGTATTCCTCCGCACCTCTGGAGGGAATGGCTTTGTACAGGGGGGGCATGGCAATGTACACATGGCCCTCGAAAATCAGTTCCGGCAGAAACCGGTAAAACAGCGTTAGCAGCAAGGTAGAAATATGCGCCCCGTCCACGTCCGCATCCGCCATAATAATAATCTTATCGTAGCGCAGCTTGGTAATGTCAAAATCATTCCCATACCCTTCGGAAAACCCGCAGCCAAAGGCATTGATCATGGTCTTGATTTCCGCATTTGCAAGGACTTTGTCAATGCTGGCTTTTTCCACGTTTAAGATTTTCCCCCGGATTGGCAGGATTGCCTGATAGTTCCGGTCCCGGGCAGTTTTAGCGGAGCCTCCGGCAGAATCCCCCTCCACAATGAAAATCTCGCAGGCGGAAGCGTCCCTGCTTTCGCAGTTGGCTAACTTCCCATTGGAATCAAAGGAAAACTTCTGTTTTGTCAGCAGGTTTGTCTTTGCCTTTTCCTCGGTTTTGCGGATTTTCGCCGCTTTTTCTGCGCAGGCAATGACTTTTTTTAAGCTGTCCAGATTTTTGTCAAAATAAAGCTGGATTTCCTCCCCAGTGACTTTCCCGGTGACACGGGACGCGTCCTGGTTGTCCAATTTTGTCTTCGTCTGGCCTTCAAACCTGGGGCTGGGGTGCTTGATGGAAATGACGGCCGTCATCCCGTTCCGCACGTCCGCCCCGGTAAAGTTCGAATCCTTTTCCTTTAAAATCCCCAGCTCTTTAGCGTAATTGTTGATGACTGTAGTAAACACCGTCTTAAAGCCTGTCAGGTGGGTGCCCCCTTCCGCATTGTAAATGTTGTTGCAGAAGCCCAGCACATTTTCATGGAATTCATTGACATACTGGAAGGCTGCTTCCACGGTAATCCCTTCGTTTTCCCCTTTAAAATAAACCACCTCGTGGACGGCTTCCGCTTTCCGGTTTAAATCCTTCACAAAGCCGCTGATCCCTTCTTCTTCGTGGAAGGTCAGCTTGTCAGGGGTTTCCCCGCGCCTGTCCTCATAAACAATGGTAAGCTTTGGGTTTAAGTATGCCGTTTCATGCAGCCGGCTTTTGACATCCTCCTCCTTGAAGCGGGTCTTTTCAAAAATCTCCGGGTCCGGAAGGAAATTAATGCGGGTCCCGGTCTTTTTCGTTTTCCCAATGACAGGCAGCATCCCATGGTCCAGTTCCAGGGCCGGGTTCCCTCTTTCATACCGGTCGTGGTATATTTTCCCGCCCAGGTAAACCTCCAAATCCAGATAGGTGGAGAGGGCGTTTACTACCGAGGAGCCTACCCCGTGGAGCCCGCCGCTGGTCTTATAGGCGTCGTTGTCGAATTTTCCCCCTGCGTGCAGCGTAGTAAAGACAAGGCGGGCTGCCGACATGCCCTTTTCATGCATCCCTACAGGGATGCCCCTGCCGTTGTCCTCTACCGTGCAGGAACCGTCTGCTTCCAGCGTGACGTATATGGTATCGCAAAACCCTGCCAGATGTTCATCCACAGAGTTATCTACAATTTCGTAAATTAAATGGTTCAGGCCTTTCCGGGACACGCTTCCTATGTACATGCCCGGGCGTTTCCTGACGGCTTCCAAGCCTTCCAGCACGGTAATGCTGCCGGCGCCATATTCCTGATTTTTTGCCATTTTTTGTTCCCTTTCTATATTTTTGATACACATGTTCTGGTTTTGACTTGATTATTGTAACACAAGTTTGTGGGATTTGCAAAGATTTCTGCGAACAGATTTTTGGGTAGGGAAAAAGAGTTACTGTGGACACCATTTAACACTTCACAGTAACACGGTATTTCCTATAAAAGAACAAAATGGGCAAGCCCACTTCAGCTCCCCTACCCCTCAATCATGAGGGGCTTGGACACTTTGCTGCGCCGAGTGCGGTCACACAGTGACATCTTCTATTCGCACGGGTACCCTCGCTTCGCTGGGGCAGACCCTGTGCATATTATTTTTTGTTCTATAGGAAGACACTTTCATGCTTTAGCCTGTCAAGGCCTTTCCTATAGAATAAAAAACTGCCACAAACTTTATCGGCTTGTGGCAGTTTTTTCAATATCTATTCTGTTCTTTCAGCCCATTCTGTTTCAGCAAATATAACGGGCAAGGGTTTTCAGGCCTCATCAATAGCTTTCCCAATATCGTTCCGCATATATTTATTGCCAAACTCTACCCATTCCGTAGCCTTATATGCATTGGCACGGGCGTCTTTCAAATCTGCCCCTTTGGCGGTAATGCCAAGGACGCGCCCCCCATTGGTGACAATCCTGCCGTCCTTCAAGGCCGTACCGGCATGGAAGCAGTAGTACCCTTCTTCTGTGCCAAATTTATCCAAACCGGAAATTTCAAAGCCTTTTTCATAGGAAACCGGATAGCCGGCAGAAGCCAGCACCACGCAGACTGCTGCATTGTCCTCAAATTGCAGGTCAACCTCAGAAAGCCTTCCTTCCACGCAGGCTTCCATCACTTCTATCATATCGTTTTTCATCCTAGGCAGGACTACCTGGGCTTCCGGGTCGCCGAACCGGGCATTGTACTCCAAGACCTTCGGCCCTTCCTCCGTCAGCATCAGCCCGAAGAAAATTATCCCTGTAAAGGGACGCCCTTCTGCCGCCATGGCATCCACTGTTGCCTGATAAATGTATTTCTGGCAGAATTCATCCACCGCTTTGGTGTAAAAGGGGCTTGGGGAAAAGGTTCCCATGCCGCCGGTATTCAGCCCTTCATCCCCATCCTTTGCCCGCTTGTGGTCCTGGGCGGAGGACATGATTTTGATGGTTTTCCCATCCACAAAAGACAGCACGGACACCTCCCGGCCTGTCATAAATTCTTCCACTACCATATGGTTCCCGGCTGCTCCGAATTTCTTGTCCTCCATAATCTCTTTTACGCCGGCCTTAGCTTCTGCAAGGGTATTGCAGATTAATACCCCCTTGCCCAGCGCAAGCCCGTCGGCTTTCAGGACAATCGGCATTTTTGCCGTTTCCAGATAGGAAATGGCTTTCTCTGGGTCATCGAAGGTTTCATAAGCCGCGGTGGGGATATGGTATTTTTTCATCAAATCTTTCGAAAATGCCTTGCTGCCCTCTAATATTGCAGCGTTTTTCCTGGGTCCGAATACCTTAAGCCCCTCTGCTTCAAATACATCCACAATCCCACCCACCAGTGGGTCGTCCATGCCGATTATGGTAAAGTCCACCTGATGTTCCTTGGCAAAGGCTGCCAGCTTCCCAAACTCCATGGCGCCAATGGGCAGGCATTCTGCAATCTGCCCAATGCCTGCATTTCCCGGCGCACAGTAAATTTTATCTACTTTGGGGCTTTTTGCGGCGCTTGCTGCAATGGCATGCTCCCTGCCGCCGCTCCCCACAATTAATACTTTCACTTTCCCTTCTTCCTTTCTATCTATCCTTTTTCTATTCCTGCACCAGCGCTTTCCCGTCTGCTACCTGCACCTTCCCATTGGCAATCAGGTCTATGGCCCTGGGCAGTATCTTCCATTCTGCTTCTTCCATAACCCGCCGCTGGAGGGTTTCCGGGGTGTCGCCCTGTTCCACCATAACAGGCTGCTGGAGGATAATAGGGCCTGTGTCCGTCCCTTCATCCACAAAGTGCACCGTCGCCCCTGTGACCTTCACGCCACGTTCCAGCGCGCCTTCATGCACTTTCAGCCCATAATACCCTTTTCCGCAGAAAGAGGGAATCAGGGAGGGATGGATATTGATAATCCGGTCCTTGTATTTCTGTATCATCTGTTCCGGCAAAACCACCAAAAAGCCTGCCAAAACCACCAAATCCGGCTGGATACTGTCCAGTTTTTCCAAAAACGCCTGATTGAACTGCCCGCGGCTTTCAAATTGCTTCGGGGAAATGCAGGCTGCTTCAATCCCATGGTCCCTGGCACGTTCCAGCGCATAGGCTCCCGGATTGTTGCTGATAACGGCTTTTATCCTTGTGTTGGTTATGCTGCCCTGGGCAATTCCGTCGATAATTGCCTGTAAATTCGTACCGCCGCCAGACACACAGACTGCCAGGTTTAACATAAGTCAACCCCTTTCTCCCCTTCTTCCACTTTCCCAATGATGTAAGCCGTTTCCCCTGCTTCTTTTATCGCTTCCAATGCACGCCCTGCGTCCTCCGGCGCAACGGCCAGCACCATGCCAATGCCCATATTATAGGTATTGTACATCATTTTTTCTTCCACATTGCCTTCCCGTGCCATCATACGGAAAATCGCCGGGACCTCATAGCTGTTTTTCTCAATGACTGCCCGTTTCCCCTCTGGCAGCATCCTGGGCACATTTTCATAAAATCCGCCCCCAGTAATATGGCTGCATGCTTTTATACGGACGCCGCTGTCCTTTACGGACCGGAGCGCTTTTACATAAATTTTGGTAGGCGCAAGCAAAGCTTCCCCAAGGGTTGCCCCCAGTTCCTCATGGTATGCCCCCAGGGTTTCCTTATCCATCCTGAAAATTTTGCGCACAAGGGAAAAACCATTGGAATGGACGCCGGAGCTTGCCATGCCAAGGAGCACGTCCCCTGCCTTTACCTCCGCCCCGGTTATAATGTCTTTTTCATCTACTACCCCTACGGCAAACCCGGCAAGGTCGTATTCATCCTCCGGGTAAAATCCCGGCATTTCAGCAGTTTCGCCCCCAATCAGCGCTGCGCCGCTCTGGATGCACCCCTCTGCCACGCCGCTGACAATGGTTGCAATTTTTTCCGGGAAATTCTTGCCGCATGCAATATAGTCCAAGAAAAATAAGGGTTCGCCCCCTGCACATGCGATGTCGTTGACGCACATTGCCACGCAGTCAATGCCAATGGTATCATGCTTATCCAATAAAAACGCCAGCTTCAGCTTGGTCCCTACCCCGTCCGTGCCGGAGACCAGCGTGGGCTTTTCCATGCCCTTGAATTTTTCCATGGAAAATGCGCCGGAAAACCCTCCCAGCCCTGTCAGTACCTCTGGCCGCATGGTCTGCTGCACATGCTTTTTCATCAGCTCCACGGACTTGTAGCCTGCCTCGATGTCTACGCCAGAATTTTTGTAATCCATTGTTTTCCCTCCTGTATTTGTGGACTATGTTCCTGCCCCTGCCATTCCCCTCCGGGAACGCAAGGGGCAATTGCTGCCATTTCATGCAAAATTGGCCGGTGCAGCCTAATAATTCCTATACCCTGCTTCCTGCAAATGGGCATCCTTTGCTTCTACCTGTTCTTTCATCTTCTGGGAATACGCTTTCAGCTTCCCAAGCAGCGCTTCATCCGAGGTAGCCAGAATCTTTGCCGCCAAAAGCCCCGCGTTCGCCCCGCCATTGATTGCCACAGTTGCAACGGGAATCCCGGATGGCATCTGGACGATGGAATACAGGGAATCCCGCCCCCCAAGCGACGTGGTGTGCATGGGTATGCCAATAACTGGCATGGGGAAAATTGCAGCGCACATCCCCGGCAGGTGGGCCGCCATCCCTGCGCCTGCGATAATAACTTTAAACCCTTTTTCTTCTGCAGTTTTCGCATATTCAAAGAATACATCCGGTTCCCGGTGGGCAGAAATAATTTTCATTTCATACTCTATGCCAAACTCCTCCAAGATATCTGCTGCTTTCGCCATAACCGGCAGGTCTGAGTCGCTGCCCATTACAATCCCTACTTTTGCCATAATTGTCCTCCTTTATTAAATGGCGTTATGCCATTATTCTGTTTCGTTATTATCAATATTTTGCAAAGCCCTGCACAATTTCCTGCATATTGTTTAAGGACTGCTTCGCTTCCTGCGCTTCCGCCTCATTCTGCTTGCTCCGCTCCTCTGCCTCAAGGGCGCTTGCGGAAACCTGCTGGCTGGTGGCGGAAAGCTGGCTGATATTTTCAATAATCTTATTATTAGACTCTACCAAGTTCTCAATTTTAGCGTCAATATCCCCAATCCGCTGGGTCAGCGTTTCCACATTGTCCCGGATCGCCATAAAGCCGCCGGCTGCATTTTCAATCATTTCATTCTGCTGCTTGCTGGCTTCAATGGAAACCCCAACAATGTCCACGGCTTCCTGCGCGTTGGTATTCAGTTCCTTCACAATGCCAGCAATCTGCTCCGTGGACTTCCTCGTCTGTTCGGACAGCTCGCGGATTTGTCCTGCAACTACCGAAAAGCCTTTCCCTGCTTCCCCTGCCCTTGCGCTTTCAATAGACGCGTTCAGGGCCAGCAGGTTTGTCTGGCTGGAAATTGCAAAAATCACTTCGGTGATCTTTTCCACCTCTTTTGCCTTATCCTGAAGCTGGGACATGGAATCCGCCACATGGGCATTCGTTTCCCCAATGGTCCCTGCACTGGCACGCATCTGGTTAATCAAATCCATGCTTTCATCTACCATGCGGGTAGACGCTTCCGCGGCTTCCACCATAACTTTGGCATTTTCAGCCGTTTCCCCGATGGCGTCTTTAATCCGGGAGGTCATAGTCGTCTGTTCCTGGACGCTTTCCGCCGTAATCTGGGTGCTGATGGAAATTTCCTGTATGGAGCTGTGGACCACCTGGGAAGAATCCCGCAGGTTTTCCACAAGGCCATCCGTATGCTCCACCTCTGATTTTACCGCATCGGAAATGCGGAGGATATCCCCCATCATCCGGTTTTGCTTCTCCTGTTCATCCTTTATGGCCCATATGGTGTCATGGTCGAAATTCTTAGCAGCCCTTGCCGTAATGTTATAAGAAAGGGCCACTGCAATGCCGATGCCGACGCTGACTGCCGTAACATCATCCTCCAGCAGGTTCCCGGAAGCTGCAAGGACAACGCCCCGAAGCACCATAAATGCCATAATGCTGGCAAAGGCCCTTTTTTCAAATTTCCTGTCATAATATAAAATCAATGCCGTCATCACAGGGAATATGTAGGCGCCAACCATAACGCTTGTCCCCTGCACCATCAGATAGCCCCATCCTATCAGGAAGCTCCCCAGCATCACATAGCGCAGCGGTTCTCCTGGCCTGTTTTTCACATACATTGCCCAACTTACCGCCGTGCCTGCCGCCAAAAGGGCTGCCGGCAGGGCTGCCAGCTTGCCAAAAGGCATGGCAGCGGACGTAAAATGCAGGTACAGCGTCAGCAATACCGGTATATCCATAACTGTGATAAGCAAAAGCACCGTCTGGTTAGCTTTCGCGTCACGCGCCGGCTTTTCACTGTATTTGCGGACCTGTGCCTGCAGCTCTCCTGGTTCCCTGTTCCATTTTTCTTCCATATCCTTATCCCTCCGTACCATAATTTTCCCCTTATGCCATTTTAACATATTTTAGGGGATATGGAAACAGGGACTTTTATTCCCGCGAGCAATGAGCCACAGAGCATTTTTCCAAGGGCAGTATCTGATGCCCCGCGGCTTACACCGGGGCGTTCTTATCGCACTGCGGCGGATGTGAAATCTGTCGCAAAGCGACCCGCTCGCGCGCGGAGAATGCGCTGTGCGCATTCTTTTTTACAATGGCCCGTTCAGGGCTTCCGTCCCCGGCACTACGAATTTCCCATCCCGGATCACGTCCACGCAGGCTCCGTCCGCCCCCTGCACCGTAATCCTGTCCAGTTCATCGTAAGGGATTGTGATATCCGTATGGCAGTTAAAATACGCTTTCTGGGGATCCTCTTTCCGCAGGATGGAAACCTCATTGTCACGCGCCACGATTTCTTTCCCATCCGGGTTAAATACCGGCGTGTCTTCCGCCCAGGAATAGCAGGTATCCCCTACGGCAAAATGGGGGCCTGTCTTTTCCGCAATCAGGATAGGAAGCTTATCCTGGATGTGGAAATCAATCCCCATCCGGTAGGCTGTAGTATTTGTGCCAATGGCAAATTCCCCCAACGGCAGGGTATCGTGGTGCTTTAACAGGTTTTCCTTTAAAAATGCCTTGTTTTCTTTTTCTTCCGGAAAATTCTTGCAGGAATAGCTGCATACCATGCCATCCTGAAAATCAATTTCCAAATCAATATATTTCAGCCCGGCCAAATAGACTTCCGTCACATGGAGATGGCCGTTAGTGCCTTTCAGCGCCGGGGAAGTAAACACCTCCCCTACCGGAATGTTCACGTCTGCCACGCAGTTTTCAAAGGCTGTTTCCTGGCTCCGGTCTTTCAGCGGGTACAGGGCAACCGTCAGGTCTGTGGTATTTTTCCCTTTCCCGGTAATGCGGACAGAAACGCCCCCGTCCAGCACGTCAATGATGTTCTGCTGGATGTTCTGGTACAGTTTATAATCCAGGGTATTTACCTTTACGGTTTCAGCAAAAATTTCCTCGAATGCCGGGCCGATTTCCGGTATGGGGTAGGCGATAATCGTAAAGCTGCGTTCCTCCCCCTTAATATACTGGTTTGTCACCTGTGTAGCCATATTGGAATAGTAGACGTTCAGCTTCTGCTGTTTTTCATCATATTGGCAGGCATAAGGGTTGGCCTTGGGCGCAAATCCCTCCTCCCCAAAGGTTTCCACTACCGCAGGTCCTGCATACCAGCCAGCTTCCTTCTTCCGGGCTTCATAAGCAGTTTTCAGGACTTCCAGCCGCCGTTCCACAAAGGCCTTGTCCAGATAAACGGCTTTGTCCGACTTGTGGTCGTATTCATACTGGCGGTTGGGCGGCGTGCTGCTTACGGAGCCCGTGCCTGTGCCCCTGCCAGAAAAAGAAAGCTCCCCGGAACGCATCATCACCGGCATAAGGCCCAGTTCCTTAAAATTCCCTACCGCTGCCCGCATCATCCGCTCGAACCCAATGGGGTAACGCAAATCCACATATTTCTTTTTGGACAAATCCTTCCCTGTCACCTCAAACCCAATCCGGTACCCTTCCGTATAGGTGTCCGCCATAGCCTGGATTTTTTCCATGGGAAGGCTGTTTAAAAATTCTGCCGTCTTAAGCTCATTGTCCGTAATATAAGCGCCATAACGGTACAAGTAGCGCAAATCCCCCAAGTCACTGTCCATAATAATTCTGGTATAAAAATCAAGCTCCGGGTCAGTCTGCGCCCGCACCGCAATTTCCGTAAATATTTCCCCGTAATCATGGAAAAACCAATACAGGATTTGCTGTATTTCCCGCTCCTCTGGCAGTTCTTCCCCCTCAAATGCATTGTAAATCTCTACCAGCAGCTCGCTGAAAATAGTAATGTCATAGACCCTTCCTTCAAAGGCATAGGGGATAAGGGAACGGATATCTGCATACAGCATACCCAGCAGTTTCCCGTACTGGCCCAGCTCCTTCCCAGCATGCTCCGGGCTGGCATAGCTGCTCCCATAATGCTCCGGCAGCACCTCCCGGTACAATGACATGTTCTCCTGTTTCAGTTCCCCTAAGCTTTTTTTCTCCCATTCCCCAGAGGAAATTTCCTGCTCCAGCTTGGCAAGCCTGAGCAAAAAAGATGCAGCCTGACGGAAATATGCTCGGTATGGCTGCGGTACGGTTTCTTCTGTCCCTATTTGTTCCAAACGGCCCATTGCCAGGGGGAACCGTTCTTCTACTTCCTCCTGGTATGGCTGCCAAATTTCCTGATATCCCATGATAACCCGCCTTTCCTGTCAGATTAGGATGCCAAACCCTAATCCTGCCAATCAATAAATATAAACAAACACAACTGAATATTTCCTAACCATATGCAGCCTTTGCTCCCTTCCTTGCTGCCCCTCCCCTGGCAGGAGGCCCTTAAGCGCCTGCAAGGCTACACATAGAACCCCAGCGCATAAATAGCCGCCCATCCCGCCAGGATAAGGCCAGAACATACGCTCCCCAGCACCGGGAACAGCTTATAGCTTTCTTCCCGCAGGCTTGTAAGCCCAATCAAAAACGACACTGCTGACAGGAGCAGGGTAAACAGCCCAGCGCACCCGATATACACATTGGCCTGCCCGCCGCTCTGGATGGAAAACACCACCATCCCTACTGCCGCAATGCAGGAGCACACTGCAAGGGAAAGGGACAGCTTGCCCCTTTTGGAATGTTTTTTCCCGGCAAATTTAAAACTATTTTTTTTCTTTCGTTTCATATTCTCTCCTTATCCGGTTCATCCAATGGAAAATCAGGCATCCCAGCGCGCCCCCAATGGTATTGAGCAGCATGTCGTCCACGTCAAAGCTGCCCACCTTTGACACCAACTGGATGGTTTCAACAACCAGGCTGCACTCAAAGCTGAAAAACACGGTGCGCAGGAAGGACCTGCACCTTGGGTACAGGATGGGCAGGAAAAAGCCAAAAGGCAGGAAAGCCACAATGTTCCCTACAAGGTTCAGCATCACTGCCTTGGTCCCCAACGTATGGCGGTGCACGATAAAACGCCTGATTTCCTTAAACAGTTCCAAATTATAGTGGTAGGTCCTTCCCTCAAAGGTACGGCCAGTGCTCTCCGCAAAAAACAAGAAATACGCCAAACAAATAATATAGACCCCGAACATGATTTTACTGCATATCCGGAGTATCGCCTTATAATCCTTTTTCAATTCTTCATCCTTTAAAATATGATATCTGATTTCCGTTTCAAAAGCCTTCCACCGCTTACGATTGCCACAACACCGCAGGCGATCCCGCTGATCAGGATTACTACCCCAAGGGCAATGTTCCCTGCGCCTGTCACAGCCATTGTCTTATATATTTTCTCATTCATCTTATTCCCTCCATTACGCCCCATACTGTGCATAGTAACTGTCTATGGCTGCTTTTATTTCGTCATTAATATATATATTTCCATGATATGGTTTATTATACAGGTATTCTGTCACATCTGCCATGGAAACGATGGCATTTGTGTCAAATCCATAAAGCTCCTTGATTTCTTCCAGGGCGCTCTTATCGCCTTTTCCTTTTTCCATACGGTTTAAGGACACCATCAGCCCTTTGATCTGGATATCCGCCTGCGCACGGATAATGGGGACGGTTTCTTCCATAGATTTGCCGGAGGTGGTGACGTCCTCAATAATCACTACCTTGTCCCCATCTTTCAGCTTGCTCCCCAAAAGAATCCCTGCATCCCCGTGGTCCTTGGCTTCCTTGCGGTTGGAGCAGTAGCGGATTTCCTTCCCATACAGTTCGCTGTATGCCATTGTGGTGGCAACGCTCAGGGGGATCCCCTTGTAAGCCGGCCCAAACAGCACGTCAAAATCATCCCCGTAATGGGCATGGATTGCCTTGGCATAGTATTCCCCCAGCTTGCGGAGCTGCGCGCCTGTCACATAGGCGCCTGCGTTCATAAAAAATGGGGATTTCCTCCCGCTCTTTAAAATAAATTCGCCAAATTTCAATACCTGGCAGTCCACCATAAATTCAATAAATTCTTTCTTGTAATTTTCCATATCTGGCTGTTCCTTTCTATCCATAAACATACATAAAGCGCGATGAAATATTTTCCCAATTTTACCACATTTATGGTTGAGATTCAACTATTTTTGCCGTTTTGGGGCTGCGAATAATCATAGGTATGGGCCTTACCTTTTGATGCTGGAAAGGTTATGGATACCCTTCGTGGAAGTACCCTCGCTTTGCCGGGGCAGACCTTGCGCTGGGAATAACAAGCAGCAAGGCACGATATTAATATTTGTGCAGCAGCCAAAAAAGTGCAAAAGCCATTTTAAGAATATTCCAAATGGGTTTTGCACTTTTTCTATCTTTTAGGATTAGAGTGTCAAAATGGTGCGATGCACCCGCTCTACACCATATATTGATGTGCAAATACATTTGCAATAGCAATATATGGTATGAGCGTAGCACCAAAGGTGCTTTTGACACCCTACTCCTTTTAGAAAAGCCAAATGAAGCGCCAAGCCATGGATACTTTCTGGAACATTTATTGCCGGACTACAACATGGCAGATTGCCGTTTTGTTCCCAAGGGTCAGGGTAATATCTGTTTCCCCCTCCCCTACTGCTTGGATATTGGCATAGCCCCTTGCAGGGCTGGCCTTTACTATGGCAACATTTTCATTTCCGCTTTTCCATATTGGCTCATAATATTTGGCAGCCCCGTATGGTTCCGCCTCATAAGAAATGCTGGTGTAGCCATCTGGGTAATCTAGGAAAAGAAACTCATCGCTTAATTGTAAAGTTTCTACAGGATCCGGGGCTACTGTTACACTGCATTGCGCCGAGATGCCGCCTACGGAAACAGAAATTAATGCTTTGCCAGATGCATACTTGCTTTCCAGATTTATCAGGCAATCATAGTTATCTGCGGATGCGCTGACGATGGATGCATTGGAGGTTTTCACAGAAATATCATAATAATCCAAGGCATCTGCGGGCACGGTGCGGACTTTTATTTCTTCCCACTTTCCATAACCCATCCGGAGGGAAGATTTCGCCAGGACAACTTTCTCCACCTTTGGCTTCTTCACCGTGACCTTGCATGTGATTTTTTTGCCATGGGCTTTAGCAGTGATTTTAGCAGTGCCTACGCCCGTAGCGATAACCCTGCCTTTGCTGACTTTCGCAATGGAGGAATCACTGGTGGCCCATTTTACAGAGTGTTTGCAGCCGGATAATTTTAAAATTTTTTTCTGTTTCACTTCCAAAGAAATTTTTTTCATGTTTAACTTTGGGTCTTCCACAGTTACATTGCATGTCTTGGTACCGGCAGCCGTCTTTGCGGTAACGACTGCCTTCCCCTTTTTCTTTGCTGTCACTTTGCCGTTCGCAGAAACGGTGGCAACGGAATTTTTGGAAGAACTCCACGACACAGAGCCCGATGCATTGGTGAGTTTCAGCTTTGCAGACTGCCCTTTTACCAGTAGGATGGATGACTTATTGATTTTCACAGGCTTTGGCGCAGGGGTCGGTTCTGGCTGCGGGGCTGGGTTCGGGTCTGGCTGTGGGGCAGGGGCTGGCTCCGGGTCTGGGCTGTAACCGCTGCCATAACATTTGCTGCATGGCGTCAGCCCTCTTGCCAAAGCTTCTGATAACGTTGCCAAGGTATAGTTGCCGTTCCCGCAGATACGGGAATGGTATTTTGTGCCGGTGGGTGTTACGTATACCATTGTTTCCGCGTGGACAATGGCCGTTTTGGATGGGACGCTTAAAGATAAAACCAAGGCTGCGGCCCATAGGAAACATGTGGACAATACCCTCTTTTTTACTCTTTCCATGATGCTCCTCCTCTTTTGTTTTATAAATTCCATATAAATCCTAAATTACTCCAACATTTTACTGTTGGAGTAATTTACATGCTGCTACCTTAACGGTGCAGCCCTTTTTTTCCTGTAACGGATATGCCGCTATTGTCAGAAAGCTACTGGTCCACCCCGCCCACCAGTTCTGCAATATCCTTCACCCCATACTCCTCCATATACTCCAAAATCCCTTCCACAATCTCCACTGTGGCTGTGGGGTTATGGAAATTAGCGGTGCCTACGGACACAGCGGTGGCTCCTGCAAGGATCAGCTCCAGCGCGTCTTCTGCCGTGGAAACGCCGCCCATGCCGATAATGGGGATGTTTACTGCATGGGCTGTTTCATAGACCATCCGCACGGCTACGGGGTGGATGGCCGGGCCGGACAGCCCTCCCGTCTTATTGGCAAGGGCAAACGCCCTGCGGTGGATATCTATTTTCATGCCGGTTATAGTGTTGATTAAGGATAAGGCGTCCGCCCCGCCTGCTTCTGCCGCCCGTGCCATCTCTGTGATATCTGTCACATTGGGGCTAAGCTTCATAATCACAGGCTGCTTCGCGTATTTTTTCACTTCTTTCGTGATTTCCTCCACAGCCTTTGGGTCCTGCCCGAAGGCAATGCCGCCTTCTTTTACATTTGGGCAGGAAATATTGATTTCCAGCATGTCCACAGGCTGCCCTGCAAGGCGCCTGACAACCTCGCAGTAATCCTCCGTGGTTTTCCCGCAGACATTGACAATGATTTTTGTATCGTATTTCATCAGGAATGGGATGTCCCGCTCCACAAACAATCCAATCCCCGGGTTCTGCAGGCCAACCGCATTGAGCATGCCGCCGTAAGTTTCTGCAATCCTTGGGGTGGGGTTGCCTTCCCACGGCACACTGGAAACGCCTTTTGTCACTACTGCCCCTAAACGGTTCAAATCGACAAATTCAGCATATTCCGCCCCGGAGCCGAAAGTCCCGGATGCCGTCATAACGGGATTCTTCAATGTAACACCTGCCAGCTTTACTTTTGTGTTCATTAAAATTCTACCTCCTCTGCACGGAATACTGGGCCTTCTTTACAAATCCGCTTGTTATTTACATTCGTATGGCTGTCCCGTTCCTTTGATTTGCAGACGCAGGCAAGGCATGCCCCGATGCCGCATGCCATCCGCTCCTCCAAGGACAGCCAGCACTCAATCTTTTTTTCCCCGGCATAGGCTTTGATAGCCCGGAGCATGGGGGCGGGCCCGCAGGCATAAATTATTTCCGCATCCAGCCCATTTTCCCGGATAGCGTCCAGCACATTCCCCTCTGTGCCGTAGCTGCCGTCCTCAGTCGCCACATACAGCTTCCCCTGCTTTTTAAATTCCTTATGTAAAAACAGGAAATCCCGGTAGCCTAAAATAATCTGCTTTTCGCAGGCCAGTTCTTTTGCAAGCTGCAGCATGGGGGGAATCCCGATGCCGCCCCCAATCAAAAATGCTTTTTTCTCTTTTAATGGGAACCCATTGCCCAAAGGCCCCACGATTTCAAGGCTCCCCCCGGTCCGCATCCCGGACAATTCCTCCGTCCCCTTCCCTGCTACCCGGTACACAATCCGGACTGCCCGGTCCGCCTGGTCAGTTTCACAGATGCTGATAGGGCGGGGCAAAAGCCTGCTGCCTTCATGGCAATAGACGGACAAAAACTGCCCGGGCTTTGCCAGCGCTGCAATTCTGTCTGTTTTCAGCCACATGCTGTAAATCCCATAGGAAATTTCTTCCTGCCGGATGATAACTGCCTGTTCCTTATATTTTTCTGCCATATTCTTCTCCTGAAAAATTGTTTTCTGTCATTTCTGCCTGAACGTGCCGGAAAACATGCCCTTTGGGTGCAAAGCATGTTTCCCCGCTTGCCTTTTACAGGCCTAACGCTCCATTGATATCTTTTATCATATCCTCCACAGCCGCCCGGGACGCTTCCCCGAACTGTTCCGGCCCAAATTTGACATAGGCTTCCTGCTTATATGCTGCAATAATCCCCCTTGAGGAGTTTACAATTGCGCCCAGCCCGTCCTCATTAAAGAAATGCACCAGGTCTGCGCCTTTTCCGCCCTGTGCGCCGTAACCCGGCACCAGGATATAGTTTTTCGGCATAATTTTCCTTAATACCTTCCCCATTTCCGGGTAGGTAGCCCCTACGACTGCCCCAATCTGGCTGTAGGATTCCCCCATGCAGCTTTCGCCCCATTTCGCCACCAGTTCCCCTACGTGCTCGTAAAGAGGGCGGCCGTCAGCTATCTGGTCCTGAAATTCCCCGCTGGAAGGGTTAGAGGTCTTAACCAGGATAAACAGGCCTTTCTTCTCCTCCCGGCAGACGTCGGCAAAAGGCTTTACCCCGTCAGTGCCCAAATAGGGGTTTACCGTAAGGAAATCTTCATCAAAGGGGCGGAAGGCGCTGCCCCCAACTGTTACAGTGCCAAGATGTCCTGCCGCATATGCCGCGGAGGTGGAGCCTATGTCCCCCCGCTTGGCATCCCCGATTACCACTAAATCTTTCCCATGGCAGTAATCAACGGTTTTCTTAAAGGCCTCAAGGCCCGGGATCCCAAACTGCTCGTACATGGCAATCTGGGGCTTGACTGCCGGGATCAAATCAGCAGTATGGTCCACAATCTCCTTGTTGAACTGCCAGATTGCTTCCGCTGCCCCTTCAAGGGTTTCCCCATGGGCTTCAAAGGCCTTTTTCTGGATATGCTCTGGGATATAGCTTAACATGGGATCCAAGCCCACTACAATGGGGGCTTTCGTCTTTTTAATTTTATGGATTAATTTGTCAATCATAATGTTTCCTCCTTTTGGCGCTCAAATGCAACTTTCCCCCCTACTACGGTAGCCATTACCATCCCTTTTACCTTCCAGCCTGCAAACGGGGTGTTTTTCCCTCTGGAACAGAACTCTTTCGGATCAATGGTATATTCCTTCCCGGCATCAAAAACAACTAAATCCGCTGCCTTCCCTTCTTCCACAGCGCCTTTGTCAAGGCCTAGGATTTTGGCTGGGTTATAGCTCATTTTCTCAGCCATCTGCATGATGGTAATCCACCCCTTGTCCACCAGTTCAGTCATCGTAAGGGCAGCGGCTGTTTCCAGCCCTACAATCCCAAAGGGGGCTTTCCGGATCCCCACGCCTTTTTCAATTGCGGTATGGGGGGCATGGTCTGTGGCAATTACGTCGATGATATCTGCTTTCAGGCCTTCCCGCAGCGCTTCTACGTCTTCCCTGGTGCGCAGGGGCGGGTTCATCTTATAATTGGCGTCGTTTTCCTTGATATCGCTGCTTGTCAGGATAAAGTGGTGGGGACAGGCTTCTGCCGTAACCCGTATGCCTTCCTGTTTTGCCAAGCCAATCATTTTTACGCTGTCCTTGGTGGAGCAGTGGCAAAGATGCAATGCAGCGCCGGTTTCTTTTGCCAGCGTAATGTCCCTTGCCACAATTACGTCTTCCACCGCATTGCTGATCCCTTTCAGACGCATTTTCTCCGTGCTTTCATCAGCGTTGACTACGCCGCCGTTTACCATATTGATGTCCTCGCAGTGGGCAAGGACCGGAATGTCATATTTGACAGCCAGCGTCATGGCTTCCCGGTAAAGCTGGGCGTTCATCACGGATTTCCCGTCCTCGCTGATCGCTGGGATCCCGGCTTCCACCATCCCCTCTATGTCGGACAGGGTTTCCCCCCGCTGCCCTTTTGTGACTGCCCCTGCCTGCAGTACCTGCGCAAGGCCAATATTTTTCGCTTTGTTGTGGACATAATTCACCACGTCTGCATTGTCCACCACAGGCTTTGTGTTGGGCATCGCCACCACCGTGGTAAAGCCCCCGCGGACGGCTGCCCGCACCCCTGTTTCTACCGTTTCTTTATGCTCCATCCCCGGGTCGCGCAAATGCACATGCATATCAATAAACCCCGGCATGACATAGCAGCCCTCTGCATCAATCGTGCGGTCCGCTTTTATGGCCTGCCCGGGGGCGATTTTCTGAATCAGCCCGTGTTCCACCAGGACATCCGCCTTCATTTCCGTCCTGTCCCCCGGGTTTATCACCGTTCCATTCTTAATCAAAAGCAACATACCTGTACCGAATCCTTTCTGACATTTTTTCTGTAAACCAATCCAGTGAAACTCCTTCTGATACGTTTATTTTAGCACATAAAAAAAGGAGGGGCAACCTCCTTTTCCTATCTGTTTGGGCTTCTATGCGTTCCCTGCTCTACATCCGTTCCACTTCATATTTCTGGAAGGTACGCACGCAGTGTTTCAGTTCCTCATAACGCTGGTCCAGCTCCCCTTCTTCAATTACCACATCCAGCACAACCGCCATATTATTTATCATACGGTCTGTAATGCAGCTTCGCATTTCCAGCAGAATCCCATATTTTTCCTCCATGGTCCTTGCATCAAAGAACGCCATCATTTTTTCTTCTGGGGTACCGCCCGAAAGGCTGTTTTTCGGGACGCCCCCTCCCTTGGAATCCGGGGCTGTCCCTGCGCCCTCCTGGGGCTCCGTAAGCTGGAAACGGTATTCCTGTGGGGCATTTGGGTACTTTTCCACATCTACCGGGCTGACAAACAGCCCAAGGGGCCTTGCATACGTCTGGAACCTGCCGTACAGCGCCTGATAAATTACCAGCGGCTCTTTTGTTTCAGAATGTTCGGCAACCGTAAGGACCTGGTATAAGTTCTGTTTAAAGTGCCGGTAGATCTCTCCCGGCCTGGGGTTTCCTTGTGGCATATTATGTCCTCTTTTCTATAAAAAAATATATTTTTTACTATTGCGCCATAACTCAGGGCGTGCCTGTAACCTGCAGGGCTCCCCATGCAGAAACCAGGCCTGCCAATATCCCAAAAAGCACGTCGGTGGGATAATGCACCCCCACATACAGGCGGGACAGGCAGATCAGTATGGCAAGGGCTAACGCCGGAACCCCAAGGTAACGGGGCGTCCTGCAATACATGGCTGCCGCAGCCGCTATGGAGCTGGTGGAATGGCCGGAGGGGAAGGACCAGTCTGCTGCCGTCACCAGCGCATGGAGTTCTGGAATTACGGTGTATGGCCTTGGGCGGCAGACCCAATTTTTCAGGATTACATTAGTCACCAGAAACCCCAGCAGCATGGAAACAGCCATAGCCAGCCCTGCTTTCTGGTATTTCTTCTGTGCCAGAAGCAAAGCCGCCAGCACAATCCAGACAATGCCCCCATTCCCCAGGCTGGTTAAGGCCAGCACAATTGGGTCCAGCCATTCCAGGCGCAGGAATTCCTGGATAAACAGAAGAATCCTGCCATCAAGCTCTATGATTGGTTGAAACATTTCATTTCTCCTTTTTCTTTTGTACATGATATGATGGCAAACGCCCTATCTGCACCATGCAAATCCATATTTTCCTGTTTACAGGCTAAAGCCGCTTTAAAATCCGGTCAATATCCTCTTTTTGCCCAATTACCATCAGATGGTCTTCCTTGCGGAACACATAATCCGCATCCGGCAGCAGGCTGGTATGCCCCTCCTGCTTAATCCCCAAAATATTGGCGTTGTACTTTACACGGAAATTCATTTGCTTAATGGATTTCCCAACCCACTCGTCCAAAGGCTGGATTTCATAAATGGAATATTCGCCCATTTCCAAATAGTCATACACATGGTTGGCGCTGACTTTAACGGCAATCCGCTTTGCAATGTCCCGGTCGGGATAAACTACTTCATCCGCGCCGTTCCGCAGCAGGAACTTAGCCTGAATGTCCCTGGTGGCCTTGCTGATGACATAGGGCGCGCCCAAATCTTTCAGCAGGCTGGTAACCTCCAGGCTGCTCTGGAAATTAGTGCCAATACAGACAAAACAGATATCAAAATTACGGACGCCAAAACTTTTTAATACTTCTTCCCTTGTACAGTCCCCGATTTTTGCGCTGGTGACAATAGGCAGGATATCCTCCAGCTTTTCTTCCACCTGGTCCACTGCCATTACGTCATTCCCGTTTTTTACCAGATTATCGCATAAATGTTTCCCAAACCTTCCAATTCCAATTACCAGAATTGATTTCATCCCATTCCCTCCTAATCCTATTGCCGTACGCACTGCTAATCCTGCTGGAGTCCCTGACGCCGGCTCTTTTAGCCAATCGTGATCCGCTCGATGGGCAGGCGCACCAAAGAGCCCTGCTTCTTCTCCGTAAATGAAAGGGCAAAGGACATACTCCCAATCCTGCCGCTGTACATCAGTAAAATTAGCAGGTATTTTGACGCCACGGTAACGTCCCTTGTAATCCCTGTGGAAATCCCTACCGTCCCAATGGCTGAAAAAATCTCCATCAAAACATCAGACATAGCCATGGATCCTTCCAGCCCAAACATCAGCAAAGACGAAGCCGAGGCCAGCAGCAGGTTTATGAAAAATACTGTACTTGCCTTTTTGACGGAATCTTCATCCAGCCTTCTGCCAAAAATATTCAGCCCTTTCTTATTCCTGAGGTTGGACCAGATATACAAAAGAATCACCATCATTGTGGTAGTCTTAACCCCGCCTGCCGTGGAACCAGGGCTTCCCCCAATAAACATCAGCAGTATGGTAAGGAGCCTTGTGCCCTCTGAATAAGCCCCAGTATCTATAGTATTAAACCCAGCCGTCCTGGGCGTCACCGCCCCAAACAGGGAGCTTAAAACCTGCCCTTTCATATCCATGCCTGCCAGAAGGTTCCCCTGTTCAAACACATAGAATAAAATGCTGCCCCCTACCGTCAAAACCAGCGTCATAGCCAGCACAATTTTCGTGTGCAGCAGGTACTTTCTTACCCTCCATTTATGGATGGAAATATCATCCCACACAATAAAGCCAATACCGCCTATTAAAATCAACGCCATAATTACAAGGTTTACCAGTACGTCATCATAATACATGGTAAGGGAACCATAAGGCTCAAACTGCCCCATTAAGTCAAACCCGGCATTGCAGAAGGCAGAAACAGAATGGAAAATGCCATACCAGATTCCCTTTAACCAGCCAAATTTGGGGATAAACCTTACCATCAGGAGCAAAGCCCCTGTCCCCTCTATCACTGCGGTGTAGCAGACGATTTTCCTTACCAGGCGCACCGTCCCGCCAATCTGCAGGGTATTGACGCTTTCCTGTATTAAATTCCGCTCCTTTAAGCCAATCTTCCGTTTCAGGAAAATTGAGAAAAAGATGCCGATCGTAATAAACCCAAGGCCCCCTGCCTGAATCAGCATAAGGATAACTATTTGCCCAAACAGCGTCCAGTTAGTGTAAGTGTCCACTACTACCAGCCCCGTCACGCAGGTGCTGCTGGTTGCGGTAAAAAGCGAATTTAAAAACCCTGCGCTCTGCCCGTCCCGGGATGCGGCAGGCAGCATTAAAAGTATCGTCCCCGCTGCAATAATCAATAAAAATCCTAGGGCTATGGTCTGTACCCTGCTGAACCTCTTTGCCATGGTATCTCCTTCTTTTTGCCTTTCCCAAGGCGCCGCGCCATATGTGCGCCCGCCGTCCTGCTGCCTGATTTGGTGGGGCAGGAGGGCATCCCCTGGGAAAATATCTAAAACTCACTGAATATCATTATATACAAAGACAGCAGTGTATACAATGGGCAAAATATTAATTTTCTATAAATATGGCGGCGCTGGGATTCTTAAGCACTTCCAATCTCCACTATGATAACTGCGGACGGCAGTTCCCGGTATTTTGTGTCTTTCCCAGCTTCAGTATTGGCGTGTCCAGCAGGCTGCAAAACCGCTGCCTGACTTTGTGGCGGAAACCTTTTGTACTATGAATTGTATTACTCCGGCGATTAAATGTCGACGAATTTTACGCAGAATAAATTTCCATCTGCAAGGCGGAAGAAGGCGGCGTAGCGGGGCTACGTCAACGGATGACAACGCGGCAAATGGAAATTCTGATAAGACACTTTTTATAGCATTTAATAATTGTTATATCTTATCTCCAAAAAGTCCGCAAACCCTTGAAAACACTAAATTTATAGCAAGTGTGTTTGCCCTTGGACTTTCCCTTGTGTTATATCCTTTTCCCTCGTGTTACGAACCCTCATAAGGGAAAAAATAAGGGTAAGAAAAACCTGTAACAAATTATAACGTAATATGAACAGGACAGGAAGAATTGATTGGAATGCTTTCGCAAATTTCTCAATTTCTCAAAAACACAAGAAGAAAGGACGAAAAAGATATGAGGTTTATTCATGCAACATATAATATGCTCCATAACTGTATTGACGTAACCACTTTTGACGGATATGTTTTACGGATAGACTGCGGAAAAGCGGAAAAAGGATTAAAAACAACGCCATGTTCTGAATGTGCCTTAAATGCTTTGGCTATAGACAACCCACTTGAATATGCAACACTGTATCTTGATGGTGGTATGCAGACGTGGGTAGATGCGGAAGATTCATTAGAATTGTGGTAGCATATCTTTCTTTGTACAGTGGACTGGTCAAAATATAAACCAGTTCTCTCTTTATTTGTAAAACTGCCCACACTTGCATCATATATGAACGAAATTTTATAATGATAAATCGTTAGGAATTGTTTAGAAATAACTTGTTAATTCTGACAGTTTAGCGCCAAACAACATAGATACAAAATAGTCTACAACTTGCAGACTATTTTGTATCCATCATTTTTGCCACTTCAGACTCAAACGTTGGCTTTGTCATCTAAACTGTGTAAGTAAATTGTCTGAATATTCTCATTGACTGCTTGATTAATATAACTCGAATTGCCAGAATCCTGTCAAGGCAAGGGTTTTCGCCTTTACAGGATTTTGACAATTCGATAAAATCAGAATTGCAGTCTGGACAATTTACACAGATCATATGACACTCTCGCGCAAGAATATTGTTTTTGCTGTACTCCACCATCTGCTCTGCCATGTCAGTATCGCGGATGCGGGATTCTGCTGCTGTAGTATTTTCAACTACGTTATCCAGGTTGGCAATGGTGTGCTCTAAACGGTTCTGCACTGCACCTAATGCGGAACGCTGTGCGGATACTTTGGAGATTGCGTCTGCGATAGCGTCAATGGCATAAGTTGCTGCAACGCCCCCATCGTTGATATTCCTGCCGTCTGCATCTTTACCAATTACATCTAATCCCTTGATGCCAAGGCTTGCTGCGTCCATAGCTTCAATTGTTACGCCAATCTTATTTGTCATATCAGCGTCTGCCCCAACATGGAGGTTGAAGGATAGTTCTTCCTGTACCATGGTACTTCCTTTTGTAATGGTAAAGTTTCCTTTGCCATCACTTGTAACGGATGCTGCTTTGCCCTCGTCTGTACCGATGCTGCTTGCCTTCTGGAGTTCTTCTGCAATTTTTGTATATGCATCTGCTGCGGAGATGGTTTTCTCTGTGCTTCCGTTTTCTGCAGGGGTTCCAATGTCGCCAATAACTGTATAAGTATTGGTTCCATCATTTACAACGTCCCCGTCATGGATCATGGAAAGGAGCGTATCCATATGAACTTTATAAGATTCTGCATCCTCTTCATCGCCATCAGCAATAATCGTCCATGTCTTTGCATTGGTATCTGTTCCAATTGTTACCGACTTGGTTCCATCTTTTGCAAGGGCTGAAATAGCATCATAAACGTCTTTTGCTGCTTCTGGCTTGGTTACAGCCGTTTTTGTTACACCATCTTTTGTGTAGCTGTCCCCAGACTTAAGTGTAACTGCTACGCCGCCATTTGCTTTCTTTGCAAGTGTTGAAAGTTTTTTATCTGCTGCCCCTACTGCTGACTTCATTTTTCCCATATTCAGCAACAACCTGTGTCTTAGCTACAATACCAGCAGCATTAACTGTCCCATCGTCCCTGTAATGCTTCACTTCATTCCCAAGCCCTGCCGCCATCCCATAGCGCCCTAATGCTTCGCTCCTTACAATGTTGTAGGCTTTCGGCGAATCTACCAGAATCCGAAGGTTGTTGGAACTGCCCCCGGTGAACACCACCTTAATGTCCTCGCCGATCAGGACGTATTCCCCCGGCTTAACGGATAACTTTAACATTGCAAACCTCCTGTTCTTTTCCCGGAATCCCCGTTATATTGGTTTTGGAAATGCAACTCTTTATTTACATCAGTTGCATTTCCATATATGGGACATTGCCCTATATGATTAGGGTGTCAAAAGCACCTTTGGTGCTACGCTCATACCCTTTTGACACCCTAATCCCTATATGTAAAAAAACGGTTTGCAACAATGCCAGGACATATCTGGCTAATATTTAAAAATACTGGATTATGTGGAAATTCCACGCAGAGCAGGTCTAAGCCTGCAAGAAATAAAAAAAGAAACATGGTATACTGGTATGTTTACGTTCAAGTAAATCCACTTGCCACAAAATTTTTATATTTTTTGCATTTTGCTGTTAAATATTTTATGTTCCGTTCGATATATATAGTGCAAGAAAAATGCAACATTTGTAAATAAAATGTTGCATTTTTCTTGTTTCTGTTATTACATTTATCACTATATCCATATTTTGATAAATCGTCCTGAATTTACTTGATATTTCCTATAATATCAAATATCCTTTACAGGCAGCGCAGCAAGAAGCGGAACAAATAACTTCTGGAAAAATGCACAAAAAGGCTGCTGCAAAACAAGGATTTCCCACAACATACCATTTAAATTTTACCATATGGTATGTGATAGGATCCCTTTGTTTTGCAGCAGCCCCTTGGCTTTACCAAAACATATTCTGTCTGCGCCTTATTAAGTTACACGATTAGTATTTCCCAAAATCACCTTCCAGGGAAATAATCTTTTCATTCTCCTCCGGTGCACGGTAATTATTGGTTTCCTGCATACTTACAAAGCTGTTATCCACATTCCGCAGCTTGTAATTCCCAACCAGATGACGGAGTGTTGCCGCCTGGTTGGACAGCTCCTCGCTGGCCGCCGCACATTCCTGGCTGGTAGCGGAATTGGTTTGGGTTACCTGGGATACCTGGTTAATTGCCTGGTCAATCTGTGTCACTGCTGTTGCCTGGTCATTGGACGCCACTGCAATGCTGTGGGTCAGTTCTACCACCTGCTCAATCTTATGCATGATTTCTGACAGGGAACCGCTGGTTTCCTGTGCAAGCTTGGAGCCAAGGCCAACCTTGTGGATAGAATCCTCAATCATTTCTGCCGTTTCGCTTGCTGCAGAAGCGCTCTTCCCTGCAAGGTTCCGCACTTCCTCTGCAACCACTGCAAAGCCTTTCCCATGGATGCCGGCCCTTGCCGCTTCCACTGCTGCGTTCAGCGCAAGGATGTTGGTCTGGAAAGCAATATCGTCAATGACTTTAATAATTTTGGAAATATTCTCAGAAGCCTCGTTAATGTCTGTCATTGCGCCCATCATCTCGGACATGCTGTCATTGATGGTAATGGCTTCTTTCCCCATATTTTCCACCAAGTCATTTGCTTCATTAATCTGCTCTACATTTACCTTTGTCCGTTCTGCAATCTCATTCATGGAAGCAGTAATTTCTTCTGTTGCGCTTGCCTGCTGGGTTGCGCCCTGAGCCAATGCCTGGCTGGCGTCGGAAACCTGTTCTGCGCCTACTGTTACCTGCATGGTGGATTCCCTGATATCGGAAAGCATCTTGTGGTTCTCTTTTACCATGTCCTCCAAGGCATTGCCCAAAACGTCCTTGCTGCTTTTTGGCTTTACTTCCACAGTCAGGTCGCCGGCTGCAATTTTCTCAGAAATTTCGCCCTGGTACTTGATGTTATCTACTATTTTCTGGAATTCATCCACAACTGCGCCGAATTCATCATCCTTTAACTTTTTGAGTGTAATATTTGCATTGCCCATTGCGATTTCCCTTGCAGCTTCACTTAAAATCTCCAAAGAAAGGCGGATATCCCTGATAATGCTGACAGACAGGAATACCGAAAATCCCAATGTGGCCGCAAGCAGGACTACCAAGATAATCTGTTCCTTCATGGTATCTGCATCAGAAGATGCCAGAACATTATAGCTGATTATGCCCATTATAAGAATCAGCAGTCCTATAATCCCAAAGCCGGCAATTAACCGTGTCCTCATTTTAACGCTACTCATTTTTCATCATCCTCCTTGTTGTCTTCCCGTCACAAAATTTTTGGCCCTGCCTGCTATTCCGGCATTGTGGGGTCTTCATCCCTGATTAGCTTTTCTGGGTCCAACAACAGCTTCACTTCGTCTGATACCCTCACTAAGCCAAACACATACCGATCTCTTCCATAACTGTTTTGATTCAACGATGGAGGTGGGATAATACTCTTCTCGTCCACGGTAATCACGTCTGCAATCTGCTCTACCACAAGCCCTACGGTTGTGGATTTCACATCAATAACAATAATACAGGTACGGTCCATATATTCAAAGGGCTCCTGCTTAAAGCGGACCTTCACATCAATGACAGGTATGATTTTACCCCTGATGTTGATAAGCCCCTTGATGTAATCCTCTACTTCCGGGACGGGGGTAATGGTCTGGGCGCTGATAATCTCACTGACATAATTAATCGCAATCCCATAGCATTCCTCCCCAATGCGGAACGTCATGAATTTCCCTTTCTGGGTATCTTCCCCCAGTTCGTCCAGATCATCCAGTTCGTCTATCTCATTCAATACATCCATCAATTCTTCTGCCATGGCTTAACTCCTTTCCTGCCCAACAATTAAACCAGCAATATCCAGAATCAATGCAATGCTCCCATCCCCAAGCTGGGTACAGCCTGAAATGCCCCGCACCCTTTTTACATAGGAGGGAATCGGTTTAACTACGATTTCCTGCTCTGCAATTAACTGGTCGATAAATACGCTGATATATTTGTTCTCGTGCTCCAAAAGCACGACAATCCCATCTTCAATGTCCGTAACTGTATCGGACAGATGGTAAAATTCGTTCAGCCGGATAAAAGGATAACATTCTCCCCGGAGCATCACGTATTCCTCGCCGTTTGGCTCCTTTACAATCATCTCTTTGCTAATCCTGACAAATTCCTTTACGGCATTTGTTTCAATGACAAAGGTGGAAGAAGCTACCTGCATCACAATCCCATTAATAATAGCCAGGGTCAGCGGGATTTTCATAATCATTTCAGAACCGGCGCCTTCCATGCTGTCGATTTCCAGCTTGCCGCCGATGGCCTGGATATTCTTCACTACCACGTCCATCCCAACGCCGCGGCCGGAATACTCCGTTACCTGTTCCTTGGTAGAAAACCCTGCGTATGTAATGAACTGGTAAATTTCCCGGTCGGAAAAATCAGACATGGGGCGGTTCCCAATCAGGCCGTTTGCCCTTGCCTTATTGTAGAGCACCTCTTTATTCAGTCCCTTGCCGTCGTCGCGGACAATGATATATACCTTGCCGCCTTCATTTTTAGCTTCCAGGGTAATCTTGCCCCTGGGGTTCTTCCCTGCGGCAATACGGTCTTCCTTATCTTCAATACCATGGTCCACAGAATTACGGATTAAGTGCATCAATGGGTCAGAAATATGCTCAATAATATTCTTATCCACTTCTGTGTTCTCGCCGATGACTTCCAGCTCAATGTCCTTCCCCAGCTTCCGGGAAACATCAAAGACAATACGGTTCATCTTCTGGAAGGTATTCGTCAGCGGCATCATACGCATGGACATAATTACATCCTGCAGCTCAGTGGTAATCTTAGACAGCTGCCCAGCAGCCTTCTGGAAATTCGTAAGGTCAAGCCCGGGCACCTTTAAGTCTGGGTTCTGCAAAACTACCGCCTCGGAAATGACAAGCTCCCCAATCATATCCATCAGGGCGTCCATCTTCTCTACGTTTACGCTGATGTAGGACTGCTTGTGGGAAGGCTTCGGCTGGCTCTTTGCCAGTTTTTTCCCTTTCCCGGTTTCCTTGCCTTTGATGACATAATCCCCGGGGGTAGGCTCCTTCTTCTTTTCCTTTTCTGCTTCTTTCTTATCTTCAAGCTCAATGACAATATGTTCCGGCCCATGGTCATGGAAACCCATTTCAAACTCCTGCTTGGTGCAGTCGTTGATTTCTACCCGGTCCATGCCGGAGGTATCACCGATGGCATTTAAAATATCGTCTTTGGTGCACTGGCACTTAATCAGCATATGGAAGCCGTCTTCCAAAATCACTGCGCCGCTGTCCTCATTGGTAATGATGTCATCCGGCATATATTCCATATCCTCGGCAATCTCCTTCAAGGAATACACTGCCGTATATGCCCTGATATTGCACATTTCCGTATCGCCCCGGTAATAAATGGATGCCTTGAAATATTTATTGCTTTCCGTCCCGGTAGGCGCGATATAGAACTGGCTGGGCGCCACATATTCATTTTCCGGCGGCAGTTCCTCGCCCTGCTCCTCAATCCCTGATTTCAGGCGCTTTAAAAACCTGTCAATATCTGCTACTATCTTTGTTTCATCGCCATCCGGCGTTTCGCCCTCCTTAATCTTATCCAGTTCCCCTGTGATAAAATCAGCCACGTCAAGCACATGGTCTACCAATTCCAAATGCGGGACGTTATCGGGATGGGACTCCCTCAAATAGTAAAATACGTCTTCCAGCTTGTGGGATACTTTTGTGATATTCTCATACATCATAATACCAGAAGATCCCTTTATGGTATGCATGACACGGAAAATCTCATTGATGGAGGTTTCATCAAAACAATCTTCGTCCTTTTTCTCCAGCACAGTATTCTGGAGGTCCCCTAATAACTGCTCGCTTTCATATAGAAACATATCCAGCATACTGTCTGTGTTAAAATCCTCTGCCATTTTTTAGCCCCCTTTCTTCCCATTGTGCTTATTAAATCTTCTTTTTCCTGCTGCCATCATATCAGTTCCAACTTCTTCAGTATTTTTTCAAATTTTTCCAAATCAATGGGCTTCCCGGAATAAACAGTGCATCCCATCTCAAATGCTTTTTTCACATTGCGTTCTTCATTCAGGGCTGTCGTCATAATGATTTTCACCCCGTCATTGCCCTTAATCCCCCGTTCCTTTTCAATGTCACGGATGGCCTTTAAGGCTTGGTAGCCGTCCAGTACCGGCATCATAACATCAAGGCATATCAGGTCGTAAGGCTCTCCATCTTCCAATGCCATCATGAATGCGTCCACTGCTTCTTCCCCATCCACAGTAATGTCGCATTCCCCATACTTTTCCAGATAATTCGTCATGAATTTACGGCTTGCGAAATCATCCTCTGCCAGTAAAATTTTCATATCCTCTGTTCTCCTTTCTAAGTTGCCTTTAAGACACTGTAAACTTTATTTGCTATATTTGAAAGTTCCGTCTGATACTGGACTGCCCCAATATCAAAAGCAACTTTTGGCATCCCATACACAACGCAGCTTGCTTCATCCTGCCCAATGGTAATGGCTCCGGCGTTTCGCATCTCCAGCAGCCCCTTGGCTCCATCGCCGCCCATGCCGGTAAGGATTACCCCCACTGCATCTTTCTTCGCCGCCTTTGCGACGGACTGGAAGAGCACGTCTACAGAAGGGCAGTGCCCGCTGACTTTTTCCCCGTGCTTACACTCCACCTGGTACATCCCATTGACTTTTATCAGGCGCATCTGCTTATCCCCGGGGGCAATCAGTACCTGCCCCGGCAGCACCCGGTCGCCTGTCACTGCCTCTTTTACCATAACCTGGCACTGGTTATTCAATCGGTTGGCATACATCTGGGTAAATCCCGGGGGCATATGCTGCACAATCACTACGCCCGGGATATCTTTCCGGAACTGGCGTACCACATCGTAAATAGCCTCCGTCCCTCCGGTAGACGCCCCGATGGCAACCACCATATTGCTTTTCAGGCTGCTCTTGGCCCCGATTGGGAAAGTTTCCGCCCGCTTCATCCTCCCGACCTTAACCGTGGAAGCTATCTTTATCTTCGTCCCCAGCTCTTTCCGAAGGAAGGCGCTGACTTTAGCCCGGTCTACGGTACTGGGCTTGCATACAAAGTCCACCGCCCCGGCTTCCATGGCGTCAAAAACTTTCTCGTCCAGGGCGCTGATGACAACCACCGGCAATGGGTACTGGGGCAGCAATTTCCTTAAAAATTCAATCCCGCCCATCCTCGGCATCTCCACATCCAGCGTCATTACGTCCGGGCGGTATTTCAAGATTGCGTCCCGCGCCGCATAAGCGTCCCCTGCCTGGGCCACTACCTCTATATATGGGTCCTCGCTCAGGCTCTGCACCAACAGATTACGAAACAGCATCGAATCATCTACCACTAACACTTTGATTTTACGCATCCTGTTTACCTGCTTTCTCTCTTACTCGCTTCATCACTTACGGTATATGGACGGCTCTATATACTGGAAATTATTGCCTTTCCTGTCAATGGATTCTGTCGTCCCAACAAACAGGTAGCCTCCCGGCTCCAGATAGTCGTAAACTTTCCGAAGAAGTTCCTGCTTCGTTGCATCGTCAAAATATATCATTACATTCCGCATAAAAACCACATGGAATTTCTTGCGGAAAGGAAATGGGTTCATAAGGTTAAACTGCCGGAAAATCACTTCTTTTTTCAGTTCTGGCGCAGCCTGGTATTCCAGCCCGTTCAGCCTTTTAAAATAACGCCTTTTCCAGTTCTCCGGCAAAGGGTCTATCTGTTCCTTTAAATACTTCCCCCTCTGGGCCTGCTGGAGCACCTTTGTGGAAAGGTCTGTAGCCAGCACCCTTGTGTCCCACCCGCTGTGGTCCATGCCGAAAAAATCCTTAAGCACCATTGCAATGGTATAAGGCTCCTCCCCCGTCGAGGATGCCGCAGACCAGATACGGACATCCTTCCTGGCAACCTCTTTGGCCTTAATCTGGGGCAGCACGTTCTTTTTCAGGTAGTCCATATGCTCAAATTCCCGCATGAAATATGTATGGTTCGTGGTAAGCACATTAATCAGGTTCCGGGCTTCTTCCCCCTTAGGGTTGCGCTCCACTTTCGTCATATATTCATCATATCCGCTGTAACCGTTCCGCAGAAGGTAATTCTCCATCCTACCGTTTACCAAAACTTGTTTTCCTGTAAGGTCGATTCCGTACTTCTGCTTCACAAAGACTGCAATCCGACGAAATTCCTGTTCCGTAATCATAACCCGCTAACTCCTCTAAATTAATTTCTATCATACCATATGCTCCGCACATGGTATGGTAAAGCCCATGCCACTCCGCTTCGCTTCGGGCCGTATCATATCTATCGCTATTATACCATATTCCCACCATATCATCTATGGTACTATATTCACCCCTATTTGTCAATTCTGTTCGCACTATCCCTCGTCATGGTGGAACTGCCTATGTACCTTAAAAAATACATTTGCAATTTCCGGGTCAAACAGCACGCCGCTGCCTTTTTCAATGATTTTCAGGCTTTCCTCGCTGCTGTATGCCTCCTTATAGCCGCGTTTCCCAAGGAGCGTATCATACATATCAAGGATTGTGGTAATTCTTGCCGATAATGGGATATCCTTCCCTTTGACGCTGGGATACCCCTTCCCGTCCCACCTTGCATGGTGGTAGCGGGCAATCTCAATTGCCATGGGCAGGAAACTGTTTTCCGGCGTACTGCCATAAACCCGTTCCAAAATCTCCGCCCCGCATTCCACATGCTGCTTTACAATCCCGTGTTCCCTCTCGTTCCATTCCTCCGTCCCAAGCAGCAGGTTGCAGGGGGCTTGGATGTTCCCAATGTCGTGGAGCCGGGACGCCACCTCAATGGTGTTGATAAAGCTTTCGGAAATGTCTTCTGTAAATTCCGGGCTGAACTGCAGGCTCTGGGCCAGCAGGCGGCAGTTATAGGAAACATTCCCCACATGTCGGCCTACATTAAAATCCTTGCCTTGCTCCAGGGTTGCAAGGGCATAGAGGATATTCTTCTGCTCATCCTCAATCCGCCTTGCCTGGCTGCTGATGACGCTGTGGAGCCGGCGGTTATTCTGCTCCAGCTCCTGCTGCATTTCATATATTTTCAGATGGTTCTTCACCCGCATGGTCACCTCTGCCATATCGAAGGGCTTTCCAATGTAGTCCACAGCCCCCAGCTTAAAGCCCCGCTCCTTGTCCTGGCTGGAATCCGCCGCTGAAATAAAAATAATTGGAATATCCCTTGTAATGGGGTTTTCTTTCAGCCGCTCACAGAATTCATACCCGTCCATCTCCGGCATAAACACATCCAGAAGGATAAGCTGGGGCAGCTTCTCCGCAATCAGCTTTGTTGCTTCGCAGGCGCTGCTGGCACATCTGGGCGTATAGCCCATCTCCGAAATGATGCTTTCTAAAATCATCACATTCGTTTCCACATCATCCACAATTAAAATCTGCGGTGCGGTGCCGTTCCGTTCCATATATTCCATATCTATATCCCTCCGATGTTTTCCTCGAACAGCCCCTTTAAATTATTGAACTGTTCCATGGCCTTATCATATTTTTCCTTGCGGACGTTCATCTCAAGGCGGAAGGCCGCTTTCTTAATTTCCTGCGGTCCTTCGTCCACAAGCTCTTTGATGTTATGGGAAAATGACTCCGCCCGGTCCCATGCCCCGACTTCCATGCAGATAATCAGCTTCTCCATTTTACTTCGGAGTTCTTCCACATTTTCTGGAGTTCCATAATGGAAAATTTCCCCGATATTTTCAAATTTGGACATATCCTGGTTCTGGTTGATAAACTCAAACTGCCCGCGGACGCTGTTTTCCTCTTTCTTATCCTGCGCCAGATGGAGCCTTACGGAATAAGAAAAGCTGCTGCCCTTCCCCTTCTCGCTGTCCAGATGGATGCTCCCGTGCATCAGTTCCACCAACTGCTTGGTAATCGCAAGGCCAAGGCCCGTGCCGCCGTATTTTCTGGTAATGGAGGCGTCTACCTGGGAAAAGCTTTTGAAAAGTTTGTCTTTTTCCTCCTGGGAAATCCCAATCCCTGTGTCAGAAACCACGAAAAACAGCTCAATTTCATCATCAAACTGGACTGTTTTCGTTACCTCTATATTAATGTAGCCCACGCTGGTAAACTTGACGGCATTGGACAGGAGGTTGTTTAAGATCTGTGTCAGCCGCAGCTCATCCCCTATCAGGAATTCCGGGATTGCTTTGTCTATATTTACCATAATATGTAAGCCCTTGGAATTAATTGCCATAATATTTGTTTCTACCGCATGGTTTACCATTTGGTAAAAATTAAATTCCTTCTGCTCAAGAGTGAATTTCCCGGCTTCCAGCTTGGAGAAATCCAGAATGTTATTGATAATTGCGGACATATTGACGCAACACCGGGTAATGATGTCAAGGGTCCGTTTCTGCTCGCTGGTAGCCCCGGCCTCCAGCATGTTAGCCACATGGCCCTTGATGCCGTTTACCGGCGTCCTCAGTTCATGGGTGACATTTGCCACAAACTCGTTCCGCACCTTGATGGTTTCCTCCATCTCCTCCTTCATGCGCACCAGTTTCCGCTCGGTTTCAACCCGTTTTGCCACATTGATGGCAAAAATAAGGCTGTAATCCTCCCCCACCACGGTTGTCATGCGCACAGGGAAACAGGTTCCGTTTTTCCGGTACATCATGCCTTCCCGCATCGACGCCATTTTATCCAAAAAAGCCTTCGCCTCCCATTCTTCCTGCTGCAGTTCTGCCGGAAAAAGGGTAAAAAGGCTGATATTTTTCAGTTCTTCCCCATATCCAAGGTCTTCCCTTGCCTGTTTATTGCCATATAAAATATTCCCTGTATTGCTAAACCTTATAATAATCTCCAAAGCCACATCCGCAAGACGATAAAAATCCTCTGCTTGGAATGTATCCTGTCCCTGCTCCATTGCTCCTGCCCCTTCCTGCATGGTTTTGAACGAATGCTGCATTCTGCTTCTTTCGCTGGTTTTAGTATACTTTCTACAAAATTTCATGTCAAGCAAAAATTAGGGCCGCCGCATTAAGGATAATATTCCCTTAATGCGCAGCCCAGCCATTGATGCCAGAAAGGATCCCTTCCCCTTAAGCGTCATAATCCTCTATGATTGGCGGTATCTGTGACAGCAAATTGTCCACGTCCTCAAACATTGTGCTCTTAGTAGTACCCAGCTTGCTGGCTGATTCAATATAACGCAGGACCTCCTCATGCTTTACCTTGGTCCGCTCAAAAAATTCCTGCAGCGTCGTAAGCCCCTGGTCGGACTCGCCGATAGCCCTTGCTATCTCATCCTGTACCTCGGTAGCCCCTTCTGCTGCTTCTGTAATCTTGTCAAACATCGCATATGTATCGTCCACCTTGTCCAGGCTTTCCTCCAGCGCCTGCTGGGACGTAGTAATGCTGGCATTGAGCTGCTCCGTGCCCTGCTCCACGTCGCTGATGCTGGTATTTACCTCCGCTACCAGCTTCTTAATCTCCTCTGCCAGGGCCTTCACTTCCACAGCTACCACTGCAAAGCCCTTCCCCTGCTCCCCAGCCCTTGCCGACTCAATGGTGGCGTTCAGCGCAAGGATGTTGGTCTGGTCAGCAATGGTAATGATTTTGCTGGTGCATTTCTTAATCTTTTTCACAGCTTCCAGAAAATCCCCAAAGGTATGCTCAATTTGGTCAAAATGCGACTCCACCTGCCTGGAGCTGTTTTTCAGGGCTTCCACGCCTTTCTGGGCCTTGCCTACCGACTGGGCAATCTCGCCTTTTACCCCTTCAAACTGGCTTGACGCCTGGTTGATATTGGAAAAGGACTGCCCGAAATTCTGCAGCTGCACATAGAAATTCTCCGCTTCCCGCAGCACCTCGTGGAAGGAGCTGTTGACAAGCCCCAGTTCCTGCAGGGAGTCCACTTCCTTCTGCATTAGTTCCTGTTCATATTCCTTTAAGCTCTGCGCCACATACACCACTGGGTAAAGGCTGCTTTTCCGTTCCCTTTTCAGTTCTTTTTTTGCTTCTTTCCAGTATCCCATTTCTGTCCCCCTTTACTCAAACACCACGCAGGTCATGGATTGGTTCACAAACCGGTTGTTGTAATGTTCCCCATACCCTACAAGGCCTGCATGGTTCCCAAGGGTTCCCATTTCCTGTAAATATTCCTGCATATAATGGTTTTCTGTAAACAGCAGGTAGCGGAACAGGCAGTTCACTGAAAACACGGCGGAAATCTTAGGAAAGTCATGGCGTATCTGCTGTATGGTATCCTTTACGGTTTTCCGATAGTCCCCCAGCTCCAGCAGGACCAGCACGTCGGAATCGTTCACCTGCCGGAAACAGGTCAGGGCGTTGCCGTCCACTTCCTTAATGGAAACAATGCACACATCGTCCCCGCTGAGCCGCCCAAAGGGGTTGCGGAAGGTCTGGGTGGTAATCTGCTGCTCCGTAACCCCCAGGATATTCTGGTATACCTGCTTGGCCGGCTGCCCGTTCAGTTCCCCAATCATATACTTTGCCTTGTCTGTTCTGGAAGCGATAAAGCGGTGCTGCGCCATCTCGTGATAAATATTTTCCTTATAGGCCTTCACCCTGCCGCCCCGGTTCTTCACCAGCACATAAGCCACTGCATCCTCATAGACCTTCCCATTGGCAGATACTTTCCCGGCATCCCCGGTCCCGCCTGCCAGTGAAATATTCCTGTGCTTCAATACGCTGTACATGGTAGTAAGCACGCAGGCATCGTTCCCAGCGCAGAAATCAATGCACACCGTATCGTTTCCGGCAGCCCCCACCTTTTCTACATCCCGTTCCAGGCGTTTAATATATTTTACCGGCATGACGGAAACTTTCTCCAGCACATTTGCCGCGGCAGTTACCCCGTCGTAGTATGCCACGACCCCTACGCCTTTTTCCACCATCCTGGTGTCATAACTCATGCCAATGCAGCCTATGCTGGGTATCCCCGGGTACAGCCTTTCCAGCTCCTCCACATGGGACTCAAACTGGCTGCCATTGGACATCAGCAGAATCACCTGCGGGTTTTTCAGCCCCTGGACTGCTTTCTTCAAATCGCCGCTCTGGCTCATACCAAAAAAATGTTTCACACTATTGTCCCTCACTTCCTTCTATGGTTCTCCTGTAGTAACATCCGTTTCCAGGCACCACGGCCCCATGCCGTGCCTGCCCAGCTTTTGGCGCTCCCTGCCAAACCCCTGCGGGCGCACTTTCTTATATCTTACCGTATCTAGGCTGGGAGGTCAATTATTATTTCAATGTTTCCAGCGCCTTCAGAACCTGGTTGTCATGCATGGGGTCATATTCCTCCCCCTGCTCCCCCTGATATTCATATTCCAGCTCAATGTCAGGGCTGATGCCCACATCATGGATGTAGTTCCCATTTGGGGTAAAATATTTCGCCATTGTGACTTTTACTGCGCTCCCGTCGTCCATAGGGACAATGGTCTGCACAATCCCTTTCCCAAAGGAGGTGGTCCCAACCAGCGTCCCATACTTGTAGTCCTTAATTGCCCCTGCGAATATTTCGGATGCGCTGGCGCTGTTGCCATTAATCAGCACTGCCATGGGGATCTCCATGCAAGTTTTATCAGACTTAAAATCTGTGCGGTTGCCATACTTATCTTCCGTATAGACTAAAACCCCTTCCGGAAGGAACAAATCCAGCATTTTGCACACTGACTGGAGCACCCCGCCTGGATTATCCCGCAAATCTACAATCACAGACTTCATGCCCTGCCCCTGCAGCTCCTGAAGGGCGGCTTCAAACTGCTCCGGCGTAGATTCTGAAAATTCAGAAACCTGCACAAACCCTACATTCCCCTGGAGCATCTGGTGCTGGACTGTTGGGACTTCAATCTGGCGGCGCACCACATCCAGTTCCACATGGTTTTCTTCCCCTTCCCGCAGCAGTTCCAAATGCACGGTGGTCCCTTCTTCCCCTTTGATATGGGTCACAAGCTCAGACAGCTCCATGCTGTCCCCTGCAATCTCCCCTACCTTTACAATCATGTCCCCGTCTTTCACCCCTGCTTCTTCCGCAGGTGTGCCGGGATAGACATGGAGGATTGTCACAACCTTTGTATTGATATTCTGGGTCAGGACTGCGCCGATGCCGTAATAGACCCCGGAAGTGCTCTCTGTCAGGGATTTATAATCCTCTGCCGTATAGTAGGCAGAATATGGATCCCCCAGCCCTTCCACCATCCCGGCGTACATGCCTTCCACCAAGGCATTTTCGTCAATTTCGTCATAATAATACTGGTCGATCAGGCCTGCAATCTCCCCCACCTTTTTCTCTACGTTGCTTCTGGAAACTGCGTCCTGCGTCGTTTCCTCCTGCACTGCGGGCTCGCTGCCCCCTGTGCGCCCTGCCCTGGCGCCCAGCCACAGGCCTCCCAGCACTGCCGTAACCACAAACAGCGTCACAAGGCTGCCAACCGCGGCTCCTTTGCCAAACCCGGATTTCTGTTTTTCCTGCATGTTCTGTCCCTGCGGCCAAGAATCAGGCCATTCCTGTTGCGGATGCCCTGATTCCTGGTAATTGCGCGGTCCCTTCCCCTGTGGTCCAAAGTTTTCTTGGTTGCCCATATGATTCCTCTTTTCCTAGGGCGCGGCTGCTCGGCCCGTTGCTCGCGGGAATAAATTTCAGGCACGCCCTAAATATAATATTTCCCTTCATCTTACCACAAAAATTGGTCTATATTGTGAATTTATCCCGTGTGTGCCATGCCTTCCTGAAAAATTTTCCCAGGCATGCCCTAAACTTTCAGGTGCTTGCGTATCGTCACCCGGCTCCCAAGGAACCCAATGCCGACCCCAAGGACCAGCCCCACCGGGACCAGGGTGGAAAACACCTTGTCCACCGGCAAAAATTCCATCATGCTGTTCAGCCATAGGAACTTCTCCCCTACATAGACAATAATCTTGCGGTACATCTGGTAAAGCACCAAAAGCGGGATCCCGGAACCGATAATCCCAATCAGGACCCCTTCTACAATAAAAGGCGCCCGCACAAAATAATCCGTAGCCCCAATCAGCTTCATAATGGCAATCTCCTCCCGGCGGACGGCAATTCCGATGGTAACGGTATTGCTGATCAGGAACACCGCCACGCACAGAAGGATCAGGATAATCCCGGCCGACACATACCCAATCAGGCGGTTGAAGTCTGTCAGGGTATTCGCCGCCAGGTCTGAGCTTTTCACTTCTTTCACCCCGTCCAGGGACTGGATAAACGTCACCAGGGACTGCTGCATGGAAATATCGTTCATATAGACTTCATAGTGGGCGGAATTTGCAAGGGGGTTATCCTCGGCAAACCCTTCCGCCATATCCTCTACGCCTTTGAAATAGATTTTCTGGAATTTGTCCCATGCCTCCTCGGCAGAAACAAACTTCCGTTCTGACACTTCCACCCGTTTCCCAATCTGCTCCCCAATGGCGTCCATCTGCTCCTGGGTTGCCCCCTCTACGAAAAATACGGTAACGGCAACCCCGGACTCCACTTCCCGGACAATGCTCTGGAAATTCACCACCACGGAATAGAAAATCCCGAACAGGAAAATACAGGCGGACATCGTTGCAATAGAAGCCAGGGAAAACATTTTATTTTTCCAGATATTCTTTGCCCCCTGTATAAATGTGTAGAAAAATGTGCTAATCCTCATAACTGTCACCTGCCCGTTCATCATCAATGACAACGCCTTTGCGCATGGTAATGACGCGCTTCCTCATTGCCCTTACAATCTCCTGGTTATGGGTCACTACAAGGACTGTGGTGCCCCTCTGGTTGATTTCCTCCAGCAGCTTCATAATCTCCCATGCATTGTGGGCGTCAAGATTCCCGGTAGGCTCGTCGGCCAGCAGGATTTTTGGCTCGTTCACCAATGCCCGGGCAATGGCTACCCGTTGCTGCTCCCCGCCGGAAATTTCCTTGGGGTAGGACTTATATTTCGCCGCAAGGCCCACCATGGAAAGGACTGCCGGGACCTTCCGGCGCATGGTCTTTACCGGCGTCCCCACGGCCCTTTGGGCAAAAGCCACATTTTCATACACGTTCCGGTCCTTTAACAGACGGAAATCCTGGAACACCACGCCAATATTCCGCCGGAACCTTGGGATATCCCTGTGCCGGATGTTCCCCAGCTTCTGGTTGCTGATGGTAATGCTCCCTTTGGTGGGCTCCAGCTCCTTTAACAAAAGCTTAATCAGGGTAGATTTCCCGGAGCCGCTGTCCCCTACCACAAATACGAATTCCCCAGGCTCAATATACAGGCTTACATCGTTCAAAGCCGGGATCCCGGCAGAGTAAGCCTTGCTGACATTTTCCAGTTTTATCATAGATACCTCCGCAAAAAACGCCTAATAATCCAACGATTCCATATATTTCATGTATTTTACCACCATCAGGGCAATCTTGAAGGTGATGGCGTCCTCAAACACCCGCAAATCCAGCCCCGTGCTCTTTTGCAGTTTGTCCAGCCGGTACACAAGGGTATTCCGGTGGATGTATAGCTGCCTGGAAGTTTCCGAAACATTCAGGCTGTTCTCAAAAAATTTATTGATAGTCGTCAACGTTTCCTCGTCAAATTCGTCCGGGGATTTCCCGTCAAAAATTTCCTTAATGAACATTTTGCACAAAGGGATGGGGAGCTGGTAAATCAACCGCCCAATGCCCAGCGTGGAATAGGCGATCACCTGGCGTTCCTCAAAGAAAATTTTCCCAACGTCAAGGGCCATCCGGGCCTCCTTGTAGGAACGGGAAACTTCCTTGATTTCATTGACTACCGTGCCGTAGGCAATATGGATTTCCAAATCGTCGTTGCTGCGGAACAGGCCCAGGATAACTTCCGCCGTCTTATTCAGCTCCTCATGGCCCTCATTGTCCATGACTTCTTTTACCACAATAATATTCTTCTCGTCCACCGCCGTAATGAAATCCCGGGGCTTGCCCCCAAGGAGCGCCCGCACCCGTTCCAGCTCATTCCCGTCTTTTTCCCGGTTGGTTTCCACAATGAAAACCACCCGCCTTGCTTCCGTGTCAATATGGAGCTTCTTGGCCCGGTTATAAATGTCCACTAACAGCAGGTTGTCCAACAACAGGTTTTTCACAAAATTGTCCTTGTCAAACCGCTCTTTATAGGCTACCAGCAGGTTCTGTATCTGGAAGCTGGCAATCTTCCCTATCATATAGACGTCCTCGCTGTCGCCTTTTGCAAGTAAAATATATTCCAACTGGTGCTCGTCAAAAACCTTGAAAAACTGGCACCCCAAAAACACCTGGCTATCCGCAGGAGATTCTACAAATGCCAATGCTGCTGTCACATAGCTGTCCGTATCCTGAAACGTCGCCGCTAACACCTTGCCTTCCGTATCAATAATACATAAATCAATTCTGGTAATCCCTTTTAATCCATCAATTGTACTTTGAAGTATCTGATTCGAAATCATTTGCTTCACTCCTTTTCCATTCAATCTGCATGCTGTCCTCTTTTTGGCAGGCCTGTTCCCTGCCTTTTGTGCATAATTTCCGCTACTTTTTACCACTTGGGGATTTGCTTTCAGTCAACTTTCACAATTATATCCCAGATATTTTAGGAAAACAAAACAACTCCATATGTATTTTAATGCAATATCACAAAAAAAGAAAGAGGAAATCCATATTTTTTTATGCATTTCCTCAGTTTTTTTCAAAACTTTCCTTTTGTGGCATAGCCATAGTATACAAAAATGCCCCAAAGGGTGAAGCGGACAGCCTGCTCGCTGAAAGAAGGAGCCCTGTTAATTCTCTCCCAGGTGCTCAATAAAGCCTTCCCCATGCACTTCCCGCACATCGCCTACAATCACGAAAGCGTCCTTGTCAATCTTATGGACCAGCTCTTTCAGCAGGACAATCTGCTTCTTGGACACAACGCAGTAGAGCATGCATTTTTTCGCCCCAGAGTACATCCCCCGGGCTTCCAGCCCCGTAACGCCCCGGTCCAAGGTTTCCATAATTACTTTGGACACCTCCTCATACTGCTCTGTGATAATATATGCCGCCTTGGAGAATTTCATCCCTTCTAAAATGGCGTCCGTCACCTTTGACGCAATGAAAATCAGCACAATGGCATACATGGAAGGCCGCAGGCCAAACACATAGAGCCCTGCCAGCACCACCATCCCGTCCAGCACCTGCATAATCTGGGCTACGGAATAATGCTTTAGCCTGCACTGGATTAGGATGGCTACCATCTCAGTCCCCCCGGTGGTGGAGTCTGCCCAGAGAATCATCCCCATGGAAATGCCGGAAAGGACCCCGCCGAACACCGCCGCCAAGGTATAGTCCCCGCTGACAAAATCCATCTCCGGGATCACATACAGCCAAAGGGAAAGCAGCGCCGTTGCAATCGCCGTCCGGCCAATGAAACGTTTGCCCTTAACCTTCCATGTAATTAAAAATACCGGGATATTCAGCGCAAGGTTGGCAAACCAGAGGGGCACGCCCCCTTCATAAAAGATCTCTGTCAAATCCTTGAGCAGGATGGAAAGGCCGGTAAACCCTCCCGTCACTAAATTGATAGGGTCGCAGATGCATTTAATGGCAAATGCAAGCATCCCTGTCCCTGCAATTATCACGAAATATAAAAACACTGGTTTCCTTTTGTATGCAAAAAATTGATCCATGTGGTTCCCTCATTTGCCTTTCTTACGATTTTTATGCTTCTTTAAAGCTATTTTGGGCATTTACCCGTCCTTATCGTGGTTGTAGCGCGCCAGCATACTGTGCATGACGCCCTTCTGGATTAATTTCTTTGCAAAGCCCGCCACTTCAGAAACGCCTTTTTTGGAAACATAATTTTCCCCAAGGCCATACCAAATCTTTACATTCAGCTTTTCCTTATTGGCTTTCAGGAAATACTCCTGTTCCGGCGTGGACACCACGGAAATCAGCACGTCCGGCTCTGCAATGTTGATTTCATTGATGACTGTGTCATAATCCCCCAGGCAGTCCGCCAGCGCATAGCTGCCCACCACCTGTATCCTGCTGTAATTCTCACGGAGGAACCCTTGCAGCGCATCCAGCTTTAAGCTGTCGTCCCCCAGCAGGTAGACCGTCCGGTTATTGCGGGACGCCTGCTTTAGGAACTCCCGCTGGAACAGGTTGTCCGCTGTTTCCTGCATCCGTTGGGGGGAAGCCGCCTCGGCCGCCTTCAGGATTTCCTTATCGCTGACTACCGTCAGGTCCAGGCCCTCAATGCATTCCCTTAGCTGCCCGTCCTCCTGCGCCCGGACTAACGTGTCCATGGAAATTGTTTCTACTGTATTCATTATATCACTGCCAAGGAACCCTTCCACCTGAAGCATTGCCTCCTGCACTGTGTAATTGTCCAAAGCCATTCCCAGTATTTCTAACTTTTTCATCATCTAACACCTGTTCCTATGTTCCTGCCTAAAGTACTTTAGAAGTATACCAAATGAAGGAAACTTTTTCAACCTTCTTTTTGCTGATATTAATAAGAATTGACTGACATTTCAGCCATAAAAAAATATTTTTTTGTCTTTTAAAAAGTCAATACTTTTTCCTATTTTTTCTCAATTTTATTCACTTTATTACAACTTCACAAAACAAATGTTTCTTTTTTTACCTATGTAAACCACGCAATCCACATGCATTTTGGTGGATAATGTGGATAACTCTGTGTATAACTCACTTTTTTGGATTTTTTGTCACTGTGACATGTGGATAACTTCTGGATAACTTTACCCCCTTTTGTCGATTTTGTGCATATTTTCCTGTCGAATTTTTGGGGAATCCCACAGCGGATTTTGTCGAAAAAATAATTTTTTAAAATATTGGAAATTGTATGACATTTTCAAAGGTGCGCCGGAAGGGCTTTCCTATAAGATAAAAAAACAGGTATGCTGGAAATCCAACATACCTGTATCTTATCTTCCTTATGTGTTTAGAAAATCCTTCTTACTGCAACGATTGTCCTATAATTCGCTGGGGAAGTGTACTTAATGCCTGTTGCTTCTGTACTTGCATGTACGATAGTATTCCCGCCGATATAAATCCCAACGTGACCGCTGTAACATACAATGTCACCCGGCTGCATTGCATCTGCGCTTACGCCATACCCTACGCCAGCCAGTGCGCTGGAGGAATGGGGAAGCCCTACGCCAAATGCTGCATATACGCTCATTACAAACCCGGAGCAGTCTGCGCCGTTTGTCAAACTTGTCCCGCCATATACATAAGGGTTACCCACAAACTGGCATGCATAGTCTGCAACTGCCTGTCCACTTCCGCCGCTTGGCGGAGCATAGCTCCTGCTTTCCCCTGAGGAGGACCCTGAAGATGAACCTGAGGAGCCGCCGGAACTACCGGAGCTGCTGGAGCGGGAAGACCTTGAAGCTTCCTCTGCTGCCTTACGTGCAGCTTCCTCTGCTGCCTTACGTTCTTCTTCTTCTTTCTTAAGGCGCGCTTCTTCTTCTTCCTTAGATTCAGCTACTACATAATTGGTGCTGCATTTTACGAAATCGCCGGATACCCATCCGTCCCCTTCTTCAATTGCAACTTTTACCCATCCGTCTTTTTCTTCCACTACGCTGAGCGTTTCACCTTGGGGAACTTGTCCAAGGACATCAGACTCTGTGCTGGAATCCGCACGGACATTCAAATTATCGGTTGTAACGTCTGCTACCCTGTAGCCAACGGATTTTGCTAATTCAGGATTCCCTAATACAAGGAACTCTGATTTTATGTACCCTTCCACATTGCCGGAATGGATCTTGTACCAGTCACCTTCTACCCCAAGGACGGTACATGCGGAATTATTGTAAAGCTTGCCGAGTACTTCGCTGTCTTCCCCTGCCGCAGCCCGGACATTTACATAATTGTCAACCTGCGCAATTGCGATATCATCATACTCTGTCTTCTGGACAGGTGTTTCATTCTTAACATCATCTACGGCTGTGTCAATGGATTCATGCCTTGGTGCAAGTGAATTCGCAAAAATCTCAGTTACGCCTGCGGTTACGGAAGTGTCTTTTTCTGCTTCTTTATTCTCTGCTGGCTTCTCTGCCTGTGTTTCCTGCGCTGCAGTAATCAAATCCCCTGCCCCTGCGCTTACAGATGCATGTGACACAAAAGAACTGCTTGTAATGACAACTGCTGCCGTTAAGCAACATGTAGTTGCCTTTCTTATAGAATTCCTGTTCATAATAACTAAACCCTCCATGTTTTATCCCGTTTTATTGTTATGAAGCCCCGCAGGGTACTTCATTTGTTACGAATTTATTACGGAATTTATTATATCAAGGGCAGCCGATTATGTCAACTGTAATCTTTTACAAAAATGTTACGATATTTGCACGAATATTGTCATTAATGCATTCAGCGCCAAAATGCCTTCTTAAATCAGCTTCATCCTTTTAAATTCATGATAAATGCCGTCTTCCTCCACGCTCCCGCAGACAATATCCGCCCTCTCCTTTAATTCTTTGCAGGAATTCCCCATTGCCACGGCAATCCCTGCGCGTTCCAGCATCTGCAGGTCATTCATGCTGTCGCCAAACGCAACTGTGTCAGCCAGTTCCATCCCATAATATTCGCAGACATGTTCCATGGCTTCCCCTTTGTCCATGTCCTTTCGGATAATCTCGCCATTATAGCAGTCCGCATCTTCTGCATAGGGATGTACCACATAATGGAATTCTTTCTCCATATATGGCTTCGTCTTTTCAATATCTGCTAAATCTGTGCAGATAAACCCCAGTTTATAGGCTCCCTTCCTTGGATATTCCGTATAAGGCTGAACCCCCACACCCGAAGCCAGTTCCTTTTTCATCCGGGCCAATTCAGAATTTGTCGGCCCTGCCGATGCACTGGTAAGGATTTCCTGAAGGCTGCTGTCAATATAAATCCCTTCCGGGCTTTCAATCCGGCAATAAATTCCAAATTTATGGAAAATGCCCAGGCACTGTTGGATTGTTTCTTCCGAAAGCACGCTGTCGCGGACCACCTTCCCGTCAATTTCTATATACCGCCCTGCGCTGGCAACCACGCCGTCAAACCCTGCCGCCAAGACATCTTCACTTACAATAGGCATATTTCGTCCTGTGCTTACGAAAACTTTATGCCCATTCTCCCTTGCTTCCCGCACTGCCCTTGCCGCAAGCTCTGTCGGTTTTTCCAACGGGACAGTAAATGTCCCGTCGATGTCTAAAAACACAATTTTTTTATCAGCCATTATGCTTCCTCCAATTTTATGAGAGGCTCCATACAGCGGATCTCCCCTGTTTTTAAGCCAGCTACATTTTTATAATCTTCTGTATTCGCAATAATCACAGGGGTTGCCACATGGTATCCCGCTTTCTTGATGTTAGGAATATCGAACGTAAGGAGCAGTTGCCCTGGCTTTACCTTATCCCCCTGGGCGACATGGGCTTCATAGTATTTCCCTTCCAGCTCAACGGTATTCACGCCAACATGTATTAGCAGTTCTGCCCCATTTTTTGCAGTAATCCCAACCGCATGCTTTGTATCAAACAAGGTAGATACCTCCCCTTCACAGGGGGCTACCACTTTTCCCTCTGTAGGGATTACTGCCATCCCCTTCCCCAATACTTCCGCAGCAAATGTGCCGTCTGGCACTTCACCCATTGGGATTGCCGTCCCCGTGAGCGGGCTGCATATTACATTCTTTTCTATTTCCATAGCAGCATCTTGGGCGCTTCCTATGATTTCTTCGGCAGGCACCCCTGTTTCCGCCAGTTCTTTATTGAACCTTTTCATATTCGACATAAGGTAGGTAAAAAGGAACCCTGATACAGCAGATATTGCCGTGCCCACCAGAAAATTCAGCATACTTGATGCAGGCACGCAGACAAACCCAACCACGCCTGCCGTCCCGGGCGCCGTATTCAGGACATTCATCAAAGTCACATATCCGCCTCCAAGGGCAGCGCCAGCCATAGCCCCATAGAAAGGATATTTCAGCTTCAGGTTCACGCCGAACATTGCAGGCTCTGTAATGCCAAGCATCGCAGATACGCCCGAAGTAGCTGCAACGCTCTTTAATTTCTTGTCTTTTGCCCGGAGCATTGCACAGATTGTCGCACCTCCCTGCGCCACATTATTGCAAGATGCAATTGCCAGCAGGAACGAACCGCCTGCGGCTACCATCTGGATATCCACCGGAAGCAGGCTGTGGTGCATCCCCGTCATGGTAAGGGGGGAATATAAAAATCCCAGGACCATGCCGCCCAGAACCCCAAGCGTATCATGCATCCAGACAAATCCGCTTGTCAGCAAATCGCCTGCGGTCCTCATAATTCCCCCTACTACTGTAAACGTAACAAACCCAGTTACCAGGACCGTAAGCAGCGGCGTCAGGAGATTATCCAAAATCTCCGGGATATGCTTATGCAGCTTCTTTTCTACAAAAGAAAGGATATAGGAAGCCGCCAGCACGGGAAGGACCGTCCCCTGATAACCCACCTTTTCCACAGTAAGCCCAAAAATGTCCCATACTGGGATTGTGCCTTCCGTCACAGCAGTACCATAAGAATATGCATTCAGCAAATCCCCTGAAACCATAATCATGCCCATGACAGCCCCCAAATATGGATTTCCCCCAAACATCTTTGTGGCAGAAAAACCAATCAGGATAGGCAGGAAGGCATAGGCTGCACTGGCAAAGGTATTAATCATGGAAGCAATATCGGAAAGCGCCGGATACGCTTCTACCAGGGACTGCCCTTTCACAAACAGGCCATTTGCCGTCAGCACATTATTCAGCCCCATCATCAAGCCGCTGGCAACCAATGCCGGGATGAGGGGCACGAATACGTCAGACAATGTTTTTACCAGCCTTTGGAGCGGGTTCATCTTCTGCACCGCCGCCTGCTTGACTTCACTCTTTGTAGCTTCCGCAATCCCGCCTGCCTGAATAAAGCGCTTATACACTTCATTTACAGTACCGCTTCCGATAATAATCTGGAACTGCCCTCCATTGGCAAACTGGCCTTTGACAAGGTCCACGTTCAAAATCCCATCCACATCTGCCTTGGCCTCATCCCTCAAGACCAGCCTGAGCCTCGTTGCGCAATGGGCTGCGCTGATAATATTTTCTGCGCCTCCGACCAGTTCCAAAAGCTGTTCGGCAGATGCTTGGTAACGTTCTTCTTTTGTCATGGCTTCTGTTCCTCCTTCGCTTCTATTACCTCACAAATCATTGCTTCATAAGGGCGCAACTCCATCCCTTCCATCTGTATCACAGGTTCCTGCTTATAATTCGACAAGATTACCTTGCCCTTAGCGGCATAAGCAAATCCGGCCGGCTCTCCATAAAAGTTGCATACAACCAGCCATTTCCTGCCATCCTGCTCCCTTGTATATGCAAATACCTTTTCATCCTCCGGGCAAAGCAGATGGAATCTCCCATGCGCCAATACTGGCTCCTCTTTTCTGAGGCTGATTAGCTTTTTATAATAATAGAAAATAGAATTTTTATCCTCCAATGCCTTTTTTGCATTAATTTCCGTAAAGTTCGGATTTACTTTGTACCAAGGGATCCCTTCCGTAAACCCTGCGGCATGGCTGCTGTCCCACTGCATCGGGGTCCTGGCGTTATCCCTTGCTTTTGCACAAAGGGATTCCATAATCTCCTCTTCCCTGCAGCCCATCTGCTTCCGCTCATGGTACATATTGACAGATTCTATATCTGCAAAATCCCCAATCCCTGAAAATGGATAATTAGTCATCCCTATCTCTTCCCCCTGATAAATATAGGGGGTGCCTTTCATCCCATGCAGGGCCGTTGCAAGCATCTTTGCAGATTCCACCCGGTACTCCTTGTCATTCCCCCATCTGGAAACAATCCTTGGAAGGTCATGGCTGTTCCAGAACAGGCTGTTCCACCCTTTCCCCTCCAAGGCCTCCTGCCATTTTGCGAAAGCCTGCTTTAACTGTTTCAATGCAAGGGGCTTTAAATCCCACTTCCGCTTGCCGGGGGCTTGGTCTGCCTGCATTTGCTCAAACTGAAAAATCATATCCAGCTCTTTCCGCTCTGGGGCAGAATACAAAATCCCATCTTCCACATCCGCTCCCCAACATTCCCCAACTGTCACAAGCCCCTTGCCCCCAAAGGTTTCCCGGTTCATCTCCTGAAGGTATTCATGGAGCTTTGGGCCGTTTTCTTTGATTTCCCGGTCTGGCACTTTCCCAATCACATCAATCACATCCATCCGGAAGCCCCCGACCCCCAGCTCAATCCAGTAATTCATCATCTTCCAGATTTCTTTGCGCATAGCTTCATTTTCCCAATTTAGGTCTGGCTGCTTTTTATGGTAAAAATGCAAGTAATATTCCCCTGTTTCCTCCGAATATTCCCATGCGCTGCCTCCAAAGCAGGATTCCATCTGGTTTGGGGGGCTGCCAGCCTCGCCTTTTCTCCAGATGTAATAATCCCGGTATGGATTGTCCTTTGATTTCTTTGCCTCCATAAACCATGGATGCTCATCGGAGGTATGGTTTACCACAAGGTCCATCATAATCTTAATGCCACGATTTTTACATTCATGGATGAAAGCTTCCATATCCTCCATTGTGCCGTACTCCGGTGATACCCCATAATAATCCGATATGTCATAGCCGTTATCCGCATTGGGGGAAGGATAAACTGGGCTTAGCCAGAGCACATCAACGCCAAGTTCCCCCAAATACCAAAGTTTGGATCGAATACCGTTAATATCGCCAATTCCATCGCCATTGCTGTCACAGAAACTGCGCGGGTATATCTGGTATACAACACTTTTTTTCCACCATTTTTCTTTCTCCATATTCCTTTCACCTCGCTTCTTGTTTTTCTTCAGCGATTTTAGTATACTGTAAGAAAGCGTTCATTGCTTGCATAATTTTATCAACTAATAACACAATTTTATGATTTAGGAGTGGATGACTATGCCCCGCGCTTATCACGAAAACAAAACCCATGGAACCTCCGTCTTCCCCTTGCAGGTCTATTCCCACCATGACAAGGACGGATTCTATTTTGTATCCCAGCATTGGCATGAAGAATTGGAATGGGTATATGCTGAATATGGAATCCTAAACCTGACCATCCATGGCGAGCCCTTTGCCTTAAATCCCGGAGAATTCTGCTTTATTAATTCTGGGGAACTGCATGAAATCAAATCCAGCGGGGAATCCCTGCACCACGCCGTGGTCTTCAACCCCAGCTTCTTAGATTTTGCATTGTATGATGCATGCCAGCACAACTTCATCCGGCCAATCACCAATGGGGCTTTGCTGTTCCCCACCTTCTGCTCTGCTTTTTCGCCGGAAGACCATAAACAGATTTTTTTCCATATGCAGGAAATCATAAAACTTTACCACACGCTTCCTGCATGCGCCCTTTTAAGCATTAAAATCCACATACTGCGCATGATAGAGCTATTTTTTCAGGCGGGCTATCTTTTAGAAAATACCTTATCGCCCAAAGGGAAACATTCTTTGGAAAAATTAAAGAAAGTCATTGAGCATGTCCATGTAAATTATGCAGAGCCAATCTCGCTGCAGGCTTTGGCTGACATATGCTTTATGAGCCCTAATTATTTCTGCCGCTATTTTAAACAGGAAATTGGAAAGACGCCGATTGGCTTCATAAATGAATACAGAATTGAAAAAGCTTGTGAGCTGTTATCCGAATCGCTGCTGCCTATTTCCGAGGTTTCGCTTTCCGTTGGATTTGACAATTTTAGTTATTTCATACGGAAATTCCGGGAATATAAAGGCGTCACCCCGAAAAAGTACCGCTCCCTCTGCCTGAAATAGGCATGAGCCTAGGGCGTGCTTGCACCATGCTTTCCGCCAAATGCGCTTCACATCTGTGGGAAGTGCAGATGGCAGGAAGGATGTTCCAACACGCCCTAGACCCTCAAGCAGATTTGGGCAGGCAAGATGGGCGGCCAGTTGGCTGCCATCAACTTAAGATATATTTCTCCGCAGAGGTAACTGCATTTGCACCGTCTGCAGCCGCAGTAAGCACCTGCCTAAGCTGCTTCGTCCTTACGTCCCCGGCTGCAAAAACGCCTTCCACGCTGGTCTTTGTATCTTCCCCTGCTACAATATAACCGCCGGCGTCCTGAGCCACAAGGTCTTTCACCGCACTGGAATTCGGCTCAATCCCAACGGCAATGAATACCCCCTGCACTTCCAGTTCCCGGCTCTCCCCATTTTTGCTGCTTAAAAGGATGGAGGATACCTGCCCTTCCCCTTTAATTTCCGTTACAACGCTGTCCAGCACTGGTTCAATATTAGACGCTTCCTTCACTTTTTCCTGCAGGATCTTTGCCCCGCGGAACTGGTCCCGCCGATGCACCAGATATACCTTTTCTGAACCCCTTGCAAGGAACAGCGCATCCTCTAAGGCAACGTCCCCGCCGCCCACCACGGCTACGGTTTTCCCTTTGAAAAAAGCCCCGTCGCAGGTAGCGCAGTATGAAACGCCCATCCCAACCAGCTTATCTTCCCCCGGAATCCCAAGCCTGCGGTGCTTTGCCCCGGTTGCAATAATTAAAGTTTTGGCTTCGTAAACGCCTTTTTGGGTCGTTACGATTTTCTTTTCCCCATCCAGCCTGACGGAAAGGACCTGGGCGTTCACTACCTCTGCCCCAAGCCGGTCTGCATGGGCGCGGAATTTCTGCCCCATCTCAAACCCGGTAATGCCCGGGAGCCCGGGATAATTGTCTACCTCATAGGTATCCAGGATTTGCCCGCCGCTTAGGGGCTTTTCCTCTATCAGCAGCGTGCTCAGCCTTGCCCGCTGGGCATAGATGGCAGCGCTCAGGCCTGCGGGCCCGCTCCCTAAAATAATGATGTCATATTGCATAGAAACCCTCCTTCTGTATTGCTTTTTCCTGTTCCCCGTGCCATAATAGATAGGGGATAGCCCGCTGGCGTTGGTACGGCATTGCGCAGGAACCTGTGCAATGCTGCGTCCGCTGCCAGACAGATAGGGCGCCCAAAAGAAAGGAGGCACGGTTATGGATATAGCTTCTTTATCAACTGCCCTCAGCATGACCCAAGTCAGAAACGACTTCGGGGCTATCATGCTTGGCAAACAACTGGACACGATGGAAAATATGGGCGATTCCATGATAAAACTGATGGAACAGTCTGTAAACCCGCATATTGGCGGCAACATTGATATTTCTGTCTAACGTCCCAAAAACGGCATCCCTGCTGCTGGCGCAAGCTGCGGCAGGGATGCGCAGTTTTGCGCGCTTTTCCCCTCTTAACATTCCCACGGCCAACACTGCTTATACGGCCAGAGCGTGTTTGAAAATTGCAGAAAGCAATTTTCAAACACGCTCCAGTACCGCGAATAATAAGTTTCTGATACATTGACGCAGGTTAAATCAGACAAGCCAAAGTGTCCGTTACTTATTATTCACTGTACTAGTTCTGCATAAACCCGCAGCGCCATCACGCCGAAAGCTGCTATTATGCCCAGCACCAATGGGACTGTGATGATTTTTTCCCTTGTGCCGCCGGAAAACATATGTTTGACATACTCCCAGCGGTGGTTAATTTTGCAGATAGCAATGTAAATGCCAACTGCGCCGCAGGTGGTGCCAATGGCAATTACGCCCCAAACTGCAATCCCTATTAGAAACATAAAGAGTTCGCCCCGGCTCATAGTAGCGGCGTAGCCCCCTGCCTGCACCTGCATACCGGCGTCTATCCCCAGCCTCCCATACAGCATGGGGAGCAGGAACGTCATAACGACGCTGGTTGCATTTAAGGTGAAATGGGCAACCATGGAACTGAAAATGCTTCCGGTAGCCTCCACCAGAAACGCCAGGTACACCCCTAGGGCAAACGCATAGATAAACTGGTTCAGGTTCATATGCATACACCCAAACAAAAACCCGCTGAGGAAGATTGCCGGGAGCATCCTGCTCTTTTTATAAGTGGAAAAAAGCACCCCACGGAACAGGAATTCCTCCACACAGGCCGGGAGGACTGCCGTAAACAGCAGGCTTAAGAAAAAGCTCTGCCCCTGCATCATATCCATGACTGCCCTGGAGCCAGAAGTGGTAAAAATCATGGAAATGGCGTTTAACACGATAATCAGGGGGTACATCAGGTAGGTGCACACCACTACCAGCACAACCGTGGCAATGTTTATCTTCCGGTACGGAAGGAACTCCCGCACCCTGCCTTCCCTGCGCCTGCAGTAAAGCAGCCCTGGCAGCAGCACAAGGGCCTGGGACAGCAGGATCAGCACATAATTGGACATCCCCGCTAAAAACGGGACATAGGCAGACAGCAGGCTAATCCCAACGCTTGCCCCTATATAAATCAGCACCGTTGCCAGAAATACACGGTTTACGCTTTTATTCTCAGACATCCCGGACCCTCCTATAATTTTAAGATACCCTCGCTTGTAATTTTTATTTTCCTCTCTTTATATAAATGCCCGACTGCACGTTTAAAGGCATTTTTGCTCATCTTAGCTTCCTCCATAATGACTTCCGGCGAAGCCTTATCATTAAAAGGCAGCGCACCGCCATGCTTTTCAATCAGCTCCATAACATAAACCGCATCTTTGTCCATCTGCATGTATGCTTTTTCCCGGAGGGTTAAGTCCAGCTTCCCATCCTGCTTCACCCCGGTGACCCTTGCTTCCACCACGTCCCCAATCCGCAGGGAACTGTGGTCCTCATGGCTGGGGATAAGGGCGGAAAAGCAATTGTCCACCGCCACAAATGTGCCGAAATTCCCGCTGAACTCATACACGCGCCCATGAACCATATCCCCAGGCCCGTATGGGGAATCCGTCCTGAGCAAGTCATAAACCCCTTTCATGCTTGCGCAAAGCCGCCTGCTCTTGTCAAGGTAAAGCCTTACCATGATTTCGTCATTTTCCTGCACCTTGGTAATCTGCTCCTTGTAAGGCAGGAATAAATCTTTTTCCAGCCCCCAGTCTAAAAATGCCCCAATCCGCTGGACGGACACCACCTTAAGGGGACGCGCCTCCCCCATGGTAAGCTTGGGCTTTTGGGTGGTTGAGATCATGCGGTCCTTGGAATCCCTGTACAGGAAAACTTCCAGCACATCCCCCACTTGCGTCCCTTCCGGTACCTGCTTTGCCGGGAGCAGCACCCTCATTTCATCCCCTTCATGCTCAGCCAGGTATATGCCAAACTCCACTTTTTTCACTACGATAAGCTCCTGTTTTTCTCCTAACCGCATCATTCATTTTCCTCCAATTCTATGACAGCATAAGGGATCCCTTCCTTGTCTGCCAAATTCACTGTCACTTTTTTCCCTTCCTGTACTGCGTAGGGGTAAATCATGTCCCCATAGACAGCAGCCTTCCGGTATTCCGTTTTCATTTTTCCCGTTGTAAAGCCCCTGGGCAGGTATTCCTGCGCCATGCACACATATTTCCCATTGTTCACATGCTGGTTGGTATCAATATGGTATTTGTGCACCGGGAAGGGCTCCTTGGCCTCCATCCCTTCCGGCAGGAGGATTTTCCTCGGGCCTTTTTCCATCGGGAGCTGTGGGAAAAATTCATATGCATCCGCTATTTCCTGCAGCACCCGCGTCGGCCGCCCAGTCCTAACATCCAGCAGGACCCAGACGGAATTTGCCCGAGCGCAGGGTTCCTCCCCTTCCCCTTGTATGGTAAAATTGCGGTAGCCGAAAAAGCTTTTAAAATCATAAGGCCATGTGCTGACTGAAATTTCCTCCCCATAGGCCGGGTAATGGTGAATCTCCACCTGCCAGGAAGCCAGGACCCATGCCAGCTTCCGCTCAGCCATAAACCTAAGCCCGACCCCAAGCCCTTCCGACTGGAAAAAACTGCAATCCTGAAAATAATCCAAAACGGAATTCAGCTTTATATACCCTTCGCTGTCCACCTCGCTGTAACGGACTTTGCTTCTAAAACTGTACATATCTCCCTCCAGATTCTCCTGAAATACGCCTTGTGCGAATGCACATATTATTTTTATTTCATAGGAAAGATACTTTCACGCTTTCACTTGGCAAGGCCTTTCCCATGAAACAAAAAACCCATCACGCTTTGTGATGGGTTCCAAGCTGGCCCACAAGGATTCGAACCTTGAAATGACGGAGTCAGAGTCCGTTGCCTT